>TARA_R110002049_G_scaffold136638_1_pt1 | contig 48378 bp, 42 predicted proteins | sample TARA_R110002049 | Tara Oceans TARA_R110002049 (sample SAMEA4396941) | marine metagenome | biome: Polar Biome; feature: [SRF] surface water layer (ENVO:00010504); material: water (ENVO:00002006), including particulate matter (ENVO:01000060) such as... | depth 5 m | reverse complement strand
ATCGGGTGCGGCGCAGTTGAAAACCTCGGCGGCGATATGCGATTTACCCATTTCCTCCGCCAGGTAGGCGTACTCTACCGTGGTGAGTCCGGAACCGTGCTCGCCGTCGGTCAGGAAGAAGTTCCACAAGCCGGCCGCCTTCGCCTTGCCTTTCAGCGCTTCCATGATCTCGGTTTGACGGGAAGTGAACTGCCAGCGGTCACCCACGCCGATCTCCGCAATGTACTCCTCTTCCAGCGGCGCAATTTCTTCTGTTACAAAGGCCCTGACCTGCGCCAACAGGGGCTTAAGTTTGTCACTGACTCCAAGATCCATGGTGTACTCGCTTTTTGCCGTGTGATGAATAATGGCCCGCCCTTACTGGCTGGCCGCCTGTGTCAGTTCGGCACTGTAGTGAGCCTTGAGCTGACGCTTGAAAATCTTGCCTGAGGCAATGCGCGGCAGCGCCTCGGTCTGCAGCCACACCCGCAGCGGCACTTTGAACGCCGCCAGGTGCTCACCCAGGAAACGCTGCAACGCTTCCACGCCAAGTTCATCGCCTTCGCGCAGCACCACCACGGCGGCTACGCTCTCGCCGAGACGCTCGTCCGGCAGGCCGAACACGGCCGCTTCGCGCACGGCGGGATGGCGGTGAATGGCAGCTTCCACCTCGATACAACTGATGTTTTCACCACCGCGGATAATGATGTCCTTGATGCGATCGACGATGTAGAGAAAACCCTCAGCGTCCAGGCGGGCGACATCGCCGGTGTGGAACCAGCCGTCGATAAACGCTTCCTGTGTGGCTTCCGGCTTGTTCCAGTACCCGCGCGCGTTGGCGGTGGACTTGATACACAACTCGCCACGCTCTCCGGCGGGCAGGGCGTGCCCGGCACTGTCGATAATCTTGAAATCGGTCACGGCGGGTACCACCCGACCGGTGCTCTCCGGCCGCGCCACGTAGGCCGCACCGGCATTCACTGCGCCCAGGGCGTTGGTCTCGGTGAGCCCGTAGCCTATGCCCGGCGCCGAGCGCTGAAAGGTACCGGCGATCTTCCCCACCTGGTCGGGTGGCCGTGCAGCGCCGCCAGAGAAGATCTCGACCAGGGATGACACATCGCGGGAGGTCGTCAAGGCCGCTGCCTGCAATTCAGACGACATGGTCGGCACACCGTTGAACCAGGTAATGCCTTCAGCCTCGATCAGCCGCAGCGCCTCCTGCACATCCCATTTGTGCATGATGACCAGCTTGCGCCCAATCAGCAGCGAAAGCAGGAACGCCGAGTGGCTGGCGGTGCAGTGAAACAGGGGGATCGTCAGCAGGCCGGCGGGGCCGTGGGCCGGCTTCACCGTCTCCCCCGCCAGTTGTTTGTTCACCGTGCCCTGCAGCAGCCAGCTCCACAGCGCGGCCAAGACCGCACGGTGCGTGGACACCGCACCCTTCGGGTGCCCGGTAGACCCGGAGGTATACATGATGGTGGCGTCGTCGTCAGGCGCCACCGCCACCTCGGGCATATCACTACCCGCAAAGTCCCGCTGCAGATCGTCGAAACCCACCGTCTCCAGTGCCGTATCGCTGCCGTCCCCCACCGCAATCACCGCCAGCGCGCGGCGCGTTGCAATAGGTGCCAGACGGCTGACGCGCTCAGGGTCGGCGATTACCACGCGGCTGCCGCTGTCTTCGATGCCGTAATCCAGCTCCTCGGTTGTCCACCAGGCATTCATCGGTACAGCCACCGCGCCAATCGAGACAATGGCGATGAAGGCCATCATCCATTCCGGGTTGTTGCGGCTGGCAATGGCCACCCGGTCGCCCGGGGCCACGTCAAAACGCTGTTGTAATGCGGCGGCCAATGCCGCACTGCGCGTCCAGGCTTCAGCAAAGGAATAGCGCTGATCACGGTACACGGCGAAACAGCGATCGCCGTGCTGACGCATCAACGCGCAGTATTGGCCCAGGTTGGCAGGCATGCCGCTGTAAGAACGAAAATCCACGCCGGCAAGCGTAACGGTCTCCAGTGCAAAGGGTTGTCCGGCAGCGGTCAGCGCGGCCACACAGTCAGCGAATGGATCCAGGGATGCTTGCATATCACTTACCTTCCAGGCCGCCAGAGGATGCTTCAGAATCCACTGAGCTGGGCAAAGCGGTCGAGGTGATAGTTATAGTCGCCGAAGGTGTGTTGTGCGACACGCGCTCGCTTAATAAAGAAGCCGATATCGTACTCGTCGGTCATGCCTATACCGCCGTGCATCTGGATACCTTCATTGGTGGCCCGTTGCGCCACCTCGCAGAGCTTGGCCTTCGCTGCGCTTGCCAGGAGGGGCAGTTGCGGATCATCTGCATCAATCGCCTGCAAGGCTTTCAACACGATGGAGCGCGCCAGCTCCAGCTCGGCGAAGAGCTCCGCGGCCCGGTGTTGCAAGCCCTGGAAACTGCCGATGACCTTGCCAAACTGCTTGCGCTCCTTGAGGTACTCCACGGTGCGTTCGAAGGCTTCCGTGGCCACCCCCAGTAATTCTGCGGCGAGCCCGATGTTGGCGATATCGAGACTGCGGCTGAGTCCGTCCCAGGCGGCGTCGACCTCGCCGAGCACGGCGCTGGCAGCCACTTCTACCCCGTTCAGTTCCAAGGCACCAACGCCACGCGCGTCCACCAGGCTGCGCTGCTCCACCGTCAAGCCCGCCGCGTCTGCCGCTACCAGAAACGCCGTCAGGCCCACACTGTCACCCGGAGCGCCGGAGGTGCGAGCAATCACCACAAACTGCTGCGCGGCGAGCGCATCAAGCACCAGGCACTTGCCACCCTGCAGACGGTATCCTGCGCCGGCAGTCTCGGCCTTCAGCGCCGTGTCTTCGGGAGCATGCTGCGGCCCTTCCTGCAGCGCCAGGCTGACATGCAGCTCGCCCGCCGCCACGGCAGGCAACAGCGACTGCTTCTGCGCCTCGCTGCCAAGCTCGTTGATCAGGGTGGCTCCCAGCAGCACCGTTGACTGCAAGGGCACCGGGCTCAGGTGGCGGCCCACCTGCTCCAGCACCAGGCCGAGACCGGTGTAACCGTAGCCGAGGCCACCGTAGGCTTCGGGAATGGCAATACCCGGCCAACCCATGGTGGCGATATCCTGCCAGACCTCGGGCGCAAACCCACGCGTATCCCCCGCGTCGCGCAGCGCACGCAACTGCGCCACGCCGGCTTTCTGTGCCAGCAGCCCCGCGGCGGACTCCTTGAGCATTATCTGTTCTTCTGTCAGTACCAGTGCCATGTCAATGTCCTCTCGCGTTCAATCCGGCAAGCCCAGTACGCGCTTGGCAATAATATTCAGTTGCACCTCGGAGGTGCCGCCCTCGATGGAATTGCCCTTGGAGCGTAGCCAATCGCGGCTGGTGGCGCCGCCGTCGTACACATCGCCATCCCAGCCCAGCGCCCGCTCGCCGCCGATTGCCAGGTTCAGTTCGTTGCGGCGCTTGTTCAGCTCGGTGCCGTAATATTTGAAGATGGACGACGCCGCGCCAAGGCCCTGCCCCGCTTTGGCTTCGTCTCCCACGCGGCTCATGGTCGCGCCGAAAGCCAGTGCATCCAGCTGATACTGCGCAATCGTGTGGCGCAGGATGCCGTTGCGCAGCCGCCCGCTGGCGTCAGATCCCAGGTTTTCCACGGCCACCGCGCCGAGGGATTTCGCCGGCGCAGCACCGAACGCGGAAATCATTTCCCGCTCGTGCGTGAGGAGGTACTTGGCGATTGCCCAGCCCTTGCCCTCTTCGCCGACCAGGTTGCGCTTGTCGGCGCGAACATTGTCGAAAAATGTCTCGCAGAACGGAGAGGATCCGCTGATCAGCTTGATCGGTCGCGTCGTCACCCCCTCGCTGGCCATGTCGAACAGCACGAAGCTGATGCCTTCGTGCTTGCTGCCAGTGTTATCCGTGCGCACCAGACAGAAAATCCAGTCCGCCTTGTCGGCATAGGAGGTCCAGACCTTCTGGCCGTTGATGATGTAGTGATCGCCACGGTCTTCCGCCCGGGTTTGCAGACTGGCCAGGTCGGACCCCGCGTTGGGCTCGGAGTAGCCCTGGCACCAGCGAATCTCGCCACGGCAGATCGGCGGCAGGTGCTCCTGCTTCTGCGCCTCACTGCCGAACTTGAGCAGGGCCGGGCCGAGCATTGAAATGCCGAAGCTCTCCAGCGGCCGACGCGCGCCGATACGCGCCATCTCCTGCTGCAGGATTTTCGCCTCCTCCTTGTTCAGGCCACCGCCACCGTATTCGCGCGGCCACTGCGGCACGGTCCAGCCGCGCTGCGCCATACGCTCGCACCACAGCTGCTGGTCGGGATGGTCAACCTCGGGGTTGCGCCCGCCCATGTACAGGTCGTCAAAGCCGCGGACGGGTTCACGCATGGCGGCGGGACAATTTTCCTCCAGCCAGGCACGGGTATCAGCACGAAAATGTTCCAGGTCGCTCACGAGGGCACCTCTTCAGGTCGGTACAGCCAATCAAGAAAGCGGGGCAACCAATGCGCCAGCCGCGCATTTGAACATACAGTATGTTTTGCTAACGTTCAAGAATGCCCGACTTTGTCGACGTACCTATCGGCAGCGGCAACAGGCACCAGGGCATCGGCACTTTCCCGCTGGGCCGGACAGGGGCGATTGGGCAAGCCCGTGGCTATGTCCTCGATGGCCAGCTGCAGGCTACTGAAGTGCGCGCGGAAGTAGCAGGCCGAAGCGCCAACGCCAGGGAGACAGGTGCCCGCGAAAGGAAATGCGGCAAAAAAGTCCGCTGTATTGGCCAGCGCCGCCGGCCCGGTCCCGCCATGGTGCGCGAGACTAGAACTGCGCCCGGGGCATCTCCACCTGGGAATAGGTCAGCCCGCCATTGACGCCGCAGATCTCACCGGTGACATAGGCCGCCGCAGGCGACGCCAGGTACAGCGCACAGGCGGCAATATCCTCCGCCTCGCCCAGACGCGCCAACGGTGTGCGCGCGGACATGGTCTGTTCCATTTCAGGTGTCATGAAGTTTTCCAGTGCGGTAGTTACGGTGGCGCCCACGCCGATGCCGTTGACGCGCACCTTGGGCGCGAAGTCCTGCGCCAGCGCCCGTGTCAGCCAGGACAACGCGGCCTTGCCGGTGCCGTAGGCGGCAAAACCCGCCTGTGGCAGGCTGCCCGCGACAGAGGAGATGTTGACAATGGCCCCCTTGCCGGCGGTTGCCACCATATGGGGCACACTGAGCCGCGACAGGGAAAATGCCGAGGTCACATTGAAATGGAAGCAGGCATCAAAGTCATCGTCGGTCGTGTCCAGCGCTGGCTTGGGGCCCCAACCACCCGCGTTATTGACCAGGATATCCAGGCGCCCGAATTCCGCCAGGGTGGCCTCCACCAGAGCCGCGCGCTGCTCAGCACTCGTCACATCGCAGGTCACGACAAGCGCGCGACGACCGCGAGCGCGCACCTTTTCCGCAACGCTTTCCAGTTCGCTCAGGGTGCGCGCGGAAATGGCTACATCGGCGCCCGCATCAGCGTAAGCGAGCGCGGTGGCCGCGCCGATACCGCGCCCTGCCCCGGTAATCAGGGCCACCTGGCCATCCAGACGAAAGCGATCAAGAATACTGCTCATGGGGCACTCCTCACTGGGGTTTTCACTGGACCGCTGCGGCGGGAATGGTATTCAACACCGGGTCGTTGGGCGGGTTATGCACACACCAGGTGCCGGCGGGGTGGTAGATGTAGGCGACGCAGCCATTGCAGTTGTCACAGCCGGATTCAGTCAGCTCGCCACTGCGCAGCTTGTTCACCAGCCCCGGGTCGTGAATCAGTGGCCGCGCCATCACCACGCAGTCGAAGCCTTCCGCCAGCGACTGCTCGGCATGGGCCAGCGAGCGTGCGCCACCGAGATACGCCAGCGGCATGTCGACCGCGGCGCGAATCTTGCGAGAATATTCCAGGAAATACATGGGCTTGAAATCGATCTTGGGCTCGCTGGAAGACGCCGCTTTCATCATCAGCGACGTGATCCACTCACCCTGCTGCTTGAGAACACGGGCGATGACCTCGCGGTTCATATTGCTGCCGAACATGAACCAGGTGGACTCCACATTACGACCGCCGGACAGCACCAGCATATCTGCGCCCGCCGCCTGCAGCGCCTGGGCGGTGACCATACCGTCTTCCGCCGTGGCGCCACGCCGGGTGCCATCGGCCACGTTGATCTTGGCCAGTACCGCCATGTCGCTACCCACGGCGCGTTTCACCGCCGCCAACACGCGCGCGGGGAAGCGCACACGGTTTTCCGCGCTGCCGCCGTACTCGTCGGTGCGCCGATTGCTAAGGGGAGAAATGAACTGGTTGAGCAGGTAGCCGTGGCCCATGTGCAACTCGACGGCATCAAAGCCGCCTTCTTTCGCCAATTCCGCCGCGCGGACAAATTCACCCTCTACGCGCGCCATGTCATCCTCGTTCATGGCGCGTTGCAGGATATTGCCTTTCATGAGGCCGGCGGGGTTGAAGCCGGAGGAGGAGCTGATCGTGCGGCCGGCAACCTTCATGCCGGTTACAAAAGAGCCCCCATGCGTGATTTGCGCAGAAATGGCCGCGCCCTCGTCATGCACCGCTTGCGTCAGTACACGCAGGTCGGGGATCACCTCGGGGCGCATCCAGATCTGGTTGGGTAAGGTGCGCCCAACCTTGGCCACCGCCATGTAGGCCACCGTGGTCATGCCCACGCCGCCCGCCGCCAGGTCGCGGTGATGCTTCACCAGTGCCTTGGTCGGTTTACCGTCCAGGCACATCGCTTCATTGGCGCCCGACTTGATGAACCGGTTGCGCAGGGTGAGCGGGCCGATAGTAACCGGATCGAAAGGGGTGGGTACAGTGCTTGACGCCATGCTGGGCTGCCCTCGTATTTGTGCCATGTGCCCGCATAGTACTCCCGGCAGGCGGCCACCGCGATGTCTGGCTGCGCGTACAGGTTGATCGGTTTAATATGACAGGCGCAGCTACCGTACGGAGACGCCACGCGCAATGCAGATCCTGGGCATCGATTTCACCAGCCGCCCGCGCCGGGCCAAGCCCATTACCGCCCTGCAGTGCACACTGCAGGGTGATCACCTCGAAGCTGGCACGCTCCACCGCCTGGAGAGTTTCGAGGCGTTTGAAGCGCTCCTCGACCGGCCCGGGCCCTGGGTTGCGGGGCTGGACTTCCCCTTTGGGCAAGCACGCCGCTTCATCCGCAACATCGGTTGGCCCGAGCAATGGGCAGACTACGTGGGCCTGGCGCAAGGGCTCGGGCGGGCCGGCTTTCGCAGCGCGCTGGATGACTATCGCAGCGGCCGACCGGCGGGGGACCGCGAGCACCGGCGCCAGAGCGATGCGCTGGCGGGCGCCATCAGCCCGCAAAAGCTCTACGGCGTACCGGTGGGCTTGATGTTCTTCGAGGGCGCGCCGCGGCTGCTGGCATCCGGGGTGACGGTGGCGGGTCTGCAGCGCGGCGATCCGGGCCGCATTGCGGTAGAAGCTTACCCCGGCCTGCTGGCAAGGCACTGCATTGGCCGGCGCAGCTATAAGCAGGATACCCGCAGCAAACAGACAGCGGCGCAGGCACAGGCCCGCCGTGACCTGCTGCACGCAGTGCGCGGCGCAGCCGTGCAGGACCGCTATGGGCTGCGCGTGAGCGCCCCGGATACTCTGGCGGACGACCCCGGCGCCGATACGCTGGATGCCCTGCTGTGCGCCATTCAAGCGGCCTGGGCCTGGCGTCAGGGCCCACCACAGTTTGGCCTGCCTGCCGGCACTGACGCCCTCGAGGGCTGGATCGCAGACCCTGGCCTGGCACAGCCCGGGCAGGGCTGATTCTTTGCCAATGCCGCGCCGCTGCTCTATCCTGCTGCCAGGCCACCCCGCAGCGGACATCCACACTCATGAACGCCCCGACATCACCCGAGCAGGCCGCGCGCCTGATGAAGATGGCGACGTATGCCTCGGTCACCGTCGCCGCGGTGCTGATACTGGCCAAGAGCGTCGCCTACTGGCAGACCTCTTCAGTGAGCATACTGGCGTCGTTGGTGGATTCACTGATGGATTCCGGGGCCTCTCTACTCAACCTGTTTGCCGTGCGCTATGCCCTGGAGCCCGCCGATCGTCAGCACCGCTTCGGGCACGGCAAGGCCGAGTCGATTGCGGCACTGGCGCAGAGCGCATTTATTATCGTTTCCGGCCTGCTGCTGCTGGTGGAGGCCTGCAGGCGCCTGCTGCAACCAGAACCCATCGGCGCATTTGGCGTGGGCCTGGCCGTGATGCTGATCACCATCGCGGCCACCGCCGTGCTGCTCGTTTTCCAGGGCTACGTGATACGCCGCACCAACTCGGCGGCCATCCGCGCGGATGCCTTGCACTACCGCACTGACCTGCTGACCAATTCCGGCGTGGTGGTAGCCCTGCTGCTGGCCCAGTTTGGCTGGCCCGGCACCGACCCGCTGTTCGCCATTGCCGCTGCGCTGTACATCCTCTGGTCGGCGCGCAGCATCATGCGCTCCGCCTTCAACGAACTGGTCGACAGAGAACTGCCAGACACCCAGCGTGCGCAGATTATCGCCATTGCAGAGACCCATCCCGAGGTCCGCGGGGTGCATGACCTGCGCACCCGCAGCGCCGGGCGCATCGACTTTGTGGAGATGCACCTGGAGCTGGACGGCAGCATGCCCCTGGTCAAGGCGCATCGCATCTCGGACGAAGTGGAAGCCGCGGTCATCGCGGCGATGCCGGGTGCCGATGTGGTCATCCACCAGGATCCAGCAGGCATTGTGGAAGTGCAACAGGACGAGCAATTACAGTAACGTGCGGCTTTGACGCCACTCCCGCTTCAGGCTAACATCGCCCGGGCCAAGCGGGTGTAGTTCAATGGCAGAACTTCAGCTTCCCAAGCTGATAGCGTGGGTTCGATTCCCATCACCCGCTCCAACTTTCAGCACGGCTGAAAAGCCGGTAAAGCGCGACTTCAACCTACCCGCGTTCGCCCGCGCAGCAAACGCTGCTGCTCAATCGCCACCCGCAGCGCCCCGCGCAACACCGAAAGTTCTGGCTCCACCGCACCGCGTTTGCCCAGGGCGTCCAGTTGCGCATAGAACCAATATTGCGCCGCAAAGGTGTCCAGCGTCTTTATGATTTGAAAGCGTTTCAAGGCGTGCATCCAACCTGGCAGCAGGCCCCGCCCCTCTTCATAGCGAGGAACCGCAGCGGCGCCCGCCAGCAAGCGCGCGGGCGCATCCGGCTGCAGGCACATCGGTCGACCCAGGCCGATCACGTCGACGCCGCCAGATGCCAGCGCCTCCTGCATCGCAGCACGCGTGCGAAAACCGCCTGTCACCATCAGTGGCACACTCACCTCCCGCCGCATGGCCAGCGCAAAGTCGACAAAATAGGCCTCTCGCTCCAGGGTGGAGGCCGCCACTCCCTGCGGATCGGGTGCCTCCAGCCCCTCTACCCCGAGCAGGCGGGGCTGTTCATAGGTACCACCGGAAATCTCGATCAGGTCAACACCCGCCGCTTCCAGCCACCCGGCGACCCGCAAGCTGTCATCGAAATTAAAACCCCCGCGCTGGAAATCCGCACTGTTCAGCTTGACGGCCACGGCGGCGCGGGGGCCAACGGCGTCGCGCACCGCCGCCACCACCTGCAGCAGGAGGCGGGCGCGATTTTCCAGGCTGCCGCCATACTCGTCGCGCCGTTGGTTGCTGCGCGGACTGAGAAACTGCGAGAGCAGGTAGCCGTGCGCTGCGTGCACCTGAACGCCGCTGAAACCCGCCTCACAAACTGCGCGCGCGGCAATGGCAAAACGCTGCACCAGACCGGCAATCTCTTCGGTGGCGAGTGCCACTGGTGTGCCAAACTGGCCGCCGGGCAAACCCAGCTGGACTGCCGATGGCGCTTGCGGGTGTTTGTTGACCGACTTCATGGTCTGTCGACCCGCGTGGCTCAGCTGCACCCAGGCGAGATTGCCGCCCGCGGTGCTCGCCTGCGCCCAGCCAGCCAGCGCTGCGCGCATGGCAGCGTCCGGCTCGCAATCAACCACCACATTGCCGGGACGCTCCAGGTGGTTGCGATCGACAATCACATTGCCGGTCAGCAGCAAGCCGGCACCACCGGCGGCCCAACGCTGATAGAGCTGGTTCAACGCCGGTGTCGGCACACCATCGGGCGTTGCCAGGCCTTCCGTCATGGCGGCCTTGGCGATACGGTTTGGCAGCTGCAGGCCACAGGGCAGCTCAAGTGCGCTGGCAAGCGAGTCGGTCATGGCGGCGAGTTTCCGGTGCGGGTCATGTGTTTGTCATGGTATCCAGCGTCATTTTTCGCTATGTTGCAAGGCTAAAGTTGCATTACCCGCGGCAATGCCCACAACAACAGTAACAGCACCCGCTGCCAGGACGAGCCCCTGATGACCACACTACCCACTCCCCCGCCACAAACCCCTGTGGTCGACCTTGTTATCCGTCTGGGGCTGGCGGCGCTGCTGGCCTGGCTGGCCATGCGCGTGTTCGCCCCCTTCGCCGCGCTGATGACCTGGGCCGTGGTACTTGCGATTGCGCTCTACCCCATTACCCGCTGGATCGCCACCAGGCTGGGCATCAGCGGTGGCTGGTCTGCAACGCTACTGGTGCTGGCCATTCTCGCCTTGCTGGGCACGCCCACCGTCATGCTCGGCATGTCGTTCATCGACGACATGCTGCGTGCCTACGGCGCGGTGATGGACGGGACGTTTCACCTGCCACCACCCGGCGACAACGTCGCCGAATGGCCGTTGGTGGGCCCACAAATTCACGCCACCTGGCAATCGGCGTCAGCGAACCTTGCCGAGTTTATCGGTGAACACCAGCAGCAGTTGCGTGATACTACTCGTCGCGCAGCCTCAGCCTTGCTGGGGGGTGTAGGTACCTTGTTGTCCCTGTTGGCCTCTTTTATCATCGCGGGTGTGATGATGGCCTATGCCCAGCCGGGCGCATCCACAACCCAGCGTATCTTTCGCCGTATCTGCGGTGAACAGGTTGGCGATGATTTGCATACGCTGTCTGTGGCCACCGTGCGCTCGGTCGCCATGGGTGTTGTGGGCGTATCTTTCATCCAGGCCTTATTACTGGGCGTAGGCTTTCTGCTGGCGGGTATCCCGATACCCGGTATTCTCGCGGTAGCCGCGCTGCTTCTCGGCATTGTGCAGGTGCCAGCCGCTTTGTTCACCATACCGGCCATCATTTGGGTTTGGGCCGCCGGCGATGGCTCAACAATGGTCAACACCCTGCTCACAATCTACCTTGTGATCGCCGGGCTCGCCGATAACGTGTTGAAACCCATGTTCCTCGCCCGCGGCGTTGCCGTGCCCATGCCCATCGTGTTGCTGGGTGCACTGGGCGGCATGCTGAGCAGTGGCCTCATCGGCCTCTTCGCCGGTGCCGTCATTCTTGCCATGGCCTACCAGGTATTCATGGCCTGGGTAAATGAAACGCGCCCCGCCGACCCGCCCGCCGAACCAAACGGGTAAGGTCCATCGGTGTTGAACTCGCTGCGCCATGTCACCGCCGTGCTCGGGCTGCTCAGCATTGCCGCCTGTGCCCCGTTGGGGCCTGATTTCCAGGATCCAGAACAGGCCTGGCTGCAGGACTGGCAACCACAGTTGTATGGTGAATCGCCCGCCAGCAGCGCCACCGGGCCGGTCACACTTGATGCCTGGTGGGCACAGTTCAGCGATCCCACACTCAGTGAGCTCATGCGTGTCGCTCGCAGCGAGAACCCCTCACTGCGCATCACCGGCCTGCGCATTCTGGAGAGCCGCGCGCTCGCGGGCATCGCGACCGGCCTGAGCTACCCGCAAGTGCAAACAGTCAGTGGCAATGCGGCGTGGGTCAACCAGCATCGGGCTGGCGGGGACACACGGGACCTGAGCAGCGGCGAACTCGCCTTCAATCTGGGCTGGGAGCTGGATTTCTGGGGGCGTTTCCGGCGTGGCATCGAGTCGGCGGACGCCGCCTACTTCGCCTCCATCGCCGCGCAACGTGATGCGCAGGTACTGCTCACTGCGCAGCTCGCCACACTGTACTTCAACTACAAGACAACCTTGCAGCGCATCGAAATCGCTGAACGTAACGTGGCCCTGCAGGAACGCAGCTACCAAATTACCGAGCGGCGATTTGAACGGGGGCAGGATTCCGAGCTCGACCTGCAACAGGCAAAGTCGCAGTATCTTTCTACCCTGGCAACCATTCCCGGCCTGCAGCTCGCCCTCACCCAGACCCGCAACGCACTGGGCGCGTTGCTGGGTCGCGCGCCCGGCAATGTGCCTGAGCTCTCTGCGGTGAACAGCCAACTGCCCGTGCTGGAGCCAAGCGCCCTGACCGCCATCCCGGCGCAACTTCTGCTGCGCCGGCCGGATGTTCGCGCCGCCGCATGGCAAGCCGCGGCCCAATCCGCTCAAGTGGGCATTGCGCAGGCTGATCTGTACCCCGCCATATCGCTGTTCGGAGTACTCAGCTGGAGCGACAACAGCCTCAACATCCTGGGCGAAACAACACAGCTGGCAATGGGGCCACGTGTGAGCTGGAACCTGTTCAATTACGGACGTATCGAAAATAGCGTGCGCGTACAGGATGCGCGCCTGCAACAGGCGCTGGAGCGTTTCCGAGGCACAGCACTCAATGCCGCTCGCGAAATGGATGATGCCGCCAGCCGCATAGCCCGCACCCGTGATACGCAGGATATTCTCGACCAGTCGCTGGTCGCAGCCGAGCGCTCCCTGACCATTGCAACCCGCCGTTATCAGGAAGGATACTCCAGCTTCCAGCGCGTACTGGATGCACAGGCGGTGACCTTCGCTCAGTCGGACCGTGCAGTCATCAACCGCGGGCAGCATGTCGCGGCTGTTATCGACCTCTATCGCGCGCTGGGCGGCGGTTGGACCGCGGCCGACAACGCGACCTTTTTGCCCGCCGCGCTACGCGAGACGATGCGCGAGCGCACCGACTGGGGCGAACTGCTTGACGCCCCGTTGCCCCAGGAACCGGATAACACGCCATGAACGAAACACAGCACAGCGATGAGGCATTCGAGGAAGCCCCCGACACCGCAGAGAGCGAGCAACCTGGGCGCAGCGTTGCCCGCGGTAGCCTTGGGGTGCTTGTCCTGCTGCTGGCGAGCCTGGGTTGGTACTTGCTTGCCGACCGTTTCACCCCGTATACCTCACAGGCTCGCGTTGAAGGGTATGTGGTTGGCGTAGCGCCCAAGGTCGCCGGCATCATCACCGAGGTTGCCGTGGAGAACAACGCGCGCGTGAGCGCCGGGCAAGTACTGTTCAGCATCGATCAGGACCAGTACGGCCTGGCCCTGCAACGCGCGCAATCCGAGCTCGCAAACGCGGTAAAACAGGTGGAGGCAGGCAACGCCTCGGTGGAGGCCGCGCGCGCCAAATTGCGCGCCGCCCTCGCCGGTGAGCTGCAGGCAAAACAGGACTACACGCGGCTCAAGCGCCTGCGCGAGGAAGACCCGGGCACCATCTCCGAGCGCCGTCTGGAGGTATCGGCCGCCGGCCTGGAACAGGCCAGCGCCCAGGTCGCCGCGGCCGCCGCGGACATTCAACGCGCCATAGAACAGAAAGGGGGTGACTCGGAAGCGGACAACGCGCTCCTGCAGTCAGCCAGAACCGGCGTCGCACGGGCACAGCTGGATGTCGACAACACCACGGTGGTTGCCGAGTCGGCGGGGGTGATCACCGACCTGCGTGCTGAAGTCGGCCAGTTCGCCGGCACCGGCACCCCGGTCATGACCCTGATCGCCGTTGACGATGTATGGATCAACGCTGCCTTTACAGAAAACAACCTTGGCAACCTGCGCCCCGGGGCGCGCGTCGAGATTCTGCTCGACGCCCTGCCCGGACGCATTCTGCGCGGCTCCATTCGCAACATTGGCGTCGGAGTGAGCGCCGGCGGCAACACACCCCCAGGCGCACTGCCCAGTGTGCAGAACAGCCGCGACTGGCTGCGCCAGGCACAGCGCTTCCCGGTGCAGGTCGCTTTTGACACGCCGTTGGAGCCGAGCGTGATGCGTCAGCTGCGCATTGGTGGCCAGGCCTCGGTCATCGCCTATACCGAGGGCCATGGCGTACTCGGCGCACTGGGCAAGCTGTACATCCGACTGCTCAGCCTGCTCTCTTACGCCTACTGATGGCGCAGGTGCGCCGGCTGCCCATCGCTGCCCGTCGCAGCTTCCGCCTTGCCGCCGGCGTGGGCATTGCGCTCGCGCTCGGCTACGGTTTGGGTATGCCGCTGCCCTACATTGCCCCTTTGTTCGCGGTACTGCTGGGCGCCAAACCAGCCCCACCACCCGGTCCGCGGCAACTGCTGATGCTGATCACCCTGGTGGTGGTCACGCTTGGCCTGGGCGTGCTACTCGGGCCACTACTGCAACACGCGCCGTTCTCTGCGCTGCTGCTGATCACAGTGGGGCTGTTCGCCAGCAGCCAGATGGCACTGGAGCGCGGGCAGGAAACGCCCGCCACATTGCTGGCACTCGGGTTGACTGTAATACCGGCGACCAGCGCGCTCAGCCAGGCACTCGCCAGTGCGGTCATTACGGCACTGGCCGCAGGCATTGCCATCGCCGTGGTGGCGCACTGGATTGCCTACCCGCTGTTCCCGGAAGACCACGGAACCCCCGCTGCCGCACCGGAACCCAGCTCTGCGCCGCAAGCCCGATGGCTGTCGCTGCGTGCCACCCTCATTGTAATGCCGGCGTTTCTGCTCACACTGACCAACCCGGCACTGTATCTGCCCGTGACCGTGAAGAGCATTCTACTGGGCCGCGAGGCGACCAACACGGCCCTGCGCACAGCCGGGCGCGAGTTGATCGGTTCCACGGCTCTGGGAGGAGTCTGCGCGGTACTGGTCTGGTGCTGTCTGCAGCTGGCGCCAAACCTCTGGTTCTTCACCGGCTGGATGGTGCTTGTGAGCCTCGCGCTGGCGGCCGGGATCTACGGCGTACTGCCCTCGCGCCTGCCACCGACGTTCTGGGTCAATACGCTGACCACGCTGATCATTCTGCTGGGGGCCGCGGTTCAGGACAGCGCACAGGGCAACGACGTATTCCGGGCGTTTGCCGTGCGCATGGCACTGTTTCTCGCCGTTACCGCCTATGCCGTACTGGCCATGTCGTCTCTGGAAAAGGCGCGCCGCGCAATCGCCCAGCGCCGGCCACATTCACCGCTACGCAAGGGAGTGAGCTAATGCTGCAAAACCTGTTGCTCGGCCTCACCATGATGAGCTTCTGCCTGTTACTGCAGGGTGTGCTGGTGGTTGCCGCTTTGCGCTACTACATTCACCAGCGCCGCCACCGTGCGCAATCCGGTTTTCTCTCGGCCATGCGCGTCACCAGCGGGCTGATGCTGATCCTTATCGCCGGTAATACACTGCAGTTCACCGCCTGGGCCCTGCTGTTCTACGCACTGGGGGAATTCGCCACGCTGGGCGACGCGGTCTATCACTCCGCCGTCAACTTCGCGACTTTGGGTTACGGCGATATCGTGATGTCACCCGAGCGGCGCTTGCTCGGGCCGCTGGAGGCCATTAACGGCGCACTGATGATTGGCGTTTCCACCGCCGCCCTGTCGCGCGCGTTCAACGAAGCGCTGCACCAGTGGATCGCCGTGCCCGAGTAGCTCACGACAGCCATTCGTTGACAGCTCTACGGTGAGCCCATAACCTTCAGTCAGTTTGATGCGGCGCTGACCTCGCGCAGCCGCCGTGTTAATCACACAGAGGAGAATAATAATGCGTCCACGACCCTCGCGCCGCAGCGGCATTCTGCGCGCTCTCTGCGCCACCCTGCTGATGGGCCTGGCTGCCAATGCTTCCGCCGCCGAACGGCCCAATATTCTGGTCATCATGGGCGACGACATCGGTATCACCAACATCAGCAAGTATAGCCTCGGCATGATGGGTTACCAGACGCCCAACATCGACCGCATCGCCAACGAGGGCATGATCTTCACCGACTACTACGGTGAACAGAGCTGTACGGCGGGACGCTCCGCCTTCATCACCGGGCAGCATCCACTGCGCACGGGGCTCACCAAAGTGGGTGTACCTGGAGCCGATGTCGGTATTCAGCCGGAGGACCCGACGCTTGCCGAGCTACTCAAGCCACTGGGTTATACCTCCGGGCAGTTCGGCAAGAACCACCTCGGTGACCGGGATGAATTCCTGCCCACCAACCACGGATTCGATGAGTTCTTCGGCAACCTCTACCACCTCAATGCCGAGGAGGCCCCGGAAGACCCTGCCTGGCCGACCGACCCCAACATGACCCGGCTGATCACCCCGCGCGGTGTCATTCGCTCGACTGCCGATGGCAAGATAGAAGACCTCGGCCCGCTGAACCGCAAGCGCATGGAAACGGTGGATGAAGAGTTCCTGGCCGCCTCACTGAACTTCATGGATCGCGCGCACGCCAGTGACAAACCTTTCTTTGTCTGGTTCAACTCCACGCGCATGCATTACTACACGCACCTGAAGAGTGAAAGCAGCGGCCTTTCCGGCCAGGGCTTTTACAACGACGGCATGGTCGAGCACGACAACCACGTGGGAACCCTGCTCGCCAAACTCGATGAGCTCGGCGTGGCCGACAACACCATCGTGATCTACACCACGGACAACGGCGTGCACTACAACCAGTGGCCGGATGCCGGCATCACACCCTTCCGCGGCGAAAAGAACACCAACTGGGAAGGCGGCTTCCGCGTCCCCGCCATTGTGCGCTGGCCGGGCGAAGTGGCCGCCAACCGCATCTCCAACGAGATCATGTCACATCTTGACTGGGTGCCCACCCTCATGGCGGCGGCGGGAGATCCCGATATCAAAGCCGACTTGCTGGATGGTCACAGGGCGGGCGGCAAGACCTACAAGGTGCACCTCGATGGCTACAATTTTCTGCCCTACCTGACGGGTGAAGTGCAAGAGGGCCCGCGCAAGCTGTTCTTCTATGCGAGCGACGATGGCGACTTGCTGGCGGTACGCGATGGCGACTGGAAGCTGGTATTTGCCGAGCAGCGTGCGAACCGCTTCGATGTGTGGCGCGACCCGTTCGTACAGTTGCGCATACCGAAGATATTCAACCTCCGCCAGGACCCCTTTGAGCGGGCGGACACAGACTCCAATATGTACAACCGCTGGTGGGACAAGAAGATCGCCGCGCGCGGTATTCCCGGTGCGATTCTCGTGCGCCAGTTCCTGGCCTCGTTCCAGGAGTTCCCACCCCGTCAACGTCCGGCTTCATTTACCATTGACCAGGAAATGGAGCGGTTTAGAGAGGGAGCGCGCTAGCGTGCCCGGAGATCCAGCATGAAATCGATCTGCCTGCTCAGTCGCCTCTCCGGCACCAGCCCGGAGGCCTTTCGTGACTACTACGAGAACAACCACTCACGCCTGGGTAGCCGCTACTTCCCCTTCGCCAAGTACGTCCGTAATCATGTGATCTCCGCCTCACCCGCGGTCGACTTTGACGTCATCACCGAGTTCTTCTTTGCCCCGGATCTGGACGTAGCCGGGGTGCACAGTGGCCGCGTGAGAGAAATACTCGACGCTGACGAGCGCCGCTTCATGGAGCAGCGTTTGATTCGTCCGGCCGGCGCGGAAGAGTCGTTGTTGGCGGGGCCACCACGAGACGTTGAGGCCCCTGGGCGGTTGCGGCAGATACTGCTGTTAAATCCCATTGCCGGAGCTGGAGGCAACTTTGTCGACAGCGTCACCGCATGGGGAAAGCAACTCGCCGACCACCAGCAGGTACTGCGCGTCACGCTGGACAGCGCATCTGCACAGCCCCCGGGGGGCGCCAATGCGTTCCCCTACGAGGCGCTGCTCAGCCTGTGGCTGGAGGACGGCAGACCAGTGCAACCTGGCGAGCCACCCGCCGGCGTCGAGTTGACCGTGAACCTGTTGACCGAGGTGTGTGAAAGTCCGCCGGAACTGCTGCGTGAACTCTACCAACCCGATGCAGGGTAAGCGTTTTATCTGCTGTTTTCTGGGGACTCAATGCAACGGGATATGCATCGAAACCGGCATCTGCGAACGTGGAGTTCGCCTGTACATCTGAATAACGAACGCCAACCCCCAGAGGATGTGACGCAATGTGTATAACACCACGCCAGGCAGGCAAACTGGTCATCACACTGGTGCGCTGTTGCACCTCCTGGGTCCTGGCCACAGCGCTCTTCGCCAGCGGCACTGCGGCGGCCATCACCTTGCCGCAACCGCCGGCAAATGCACCCAATATTGTCATCGTACTGCTCGACGATGTGGGCTTTGGTGCCACCAGCACCTTCGGTGGCCCGGTGGAAACCCCCACACTGGATGCTCTGGCCCAAAGCGGGTTGCGCTTCAACCGCTTCCACACCACCGCCATCTGCTCACCCACGCGAGCTGCATTGCTTACCGGGCGCGACGCCCACGCCGCCAACGTGGGGGCCGTGCTGAACTCCGCCAGCACGCTGCCCGGGTACCAGGGTGTGCTGCGCCCCGAAACTGCCACCATCGCGGAAATCCTCCGCGAGCAGGGCTACAGCACCGGGGCATTTGGCAAATGGCACCTGACCCCAACCTGGGAATCGTCTCCGATTGGCCCCTTTGACCGCTGGCCCACCGGCGTCGGTTTTGACACGTTCTATGGCTTTCTGGGCGGAGAGACAGACCAGTACGAACCCACGCTCTACCGCGGCACGACGGCAGTGAGACGCCCGGCCGGGGACAGCTACCATGTTACCGAGGACATTGTGGACGAGGCCATCGGCTGGGTCGACCTGGTGCAGTCCTTGTCTCCCGACAAGCCCTTCTTCGTGTACCTGGCACCCGGCGCTACGCATGCGCCGCTGCAGGTGCCGGCACCCTGGATCCGCCGCTACGAGGGCCACTTCTCCGCGGGCTGGAACCAGATGCGCGAAACCATTCTGGAACGGCAAAAAGCGCTGGGCATTGTGCCCGCCGATACCGCACTGACTCCCGCACCTGAGGCCCTGCCTGCCTGGGACAGCCTGACCCCTGAACAAAAGCAGGTTGCCGAGCGGCTGATGGAAACCTACGCGGGTTTTCTGGAACATACTGATGCCCAGGTGGGGCGCCTGACCAGCGCCCTGCGTCAGCGCGGGCAGCTCGACAACACCCTGTTCATCTACATCGCAGGTGACAACGGCAGCAGCGCAGAAGGCGGGCTGGAGGGCAGCATCAACTACATGGGCGCGCTGCAGGGCATGCCCGAGACCCTCGAGCAACAACTCGCCGCGCTGGACCGCATCGGCGACGAAACCACCTACCCGCAATATCCAGCGGGCTGGGGCTGGGCGCTGACATCCCCTTTCCAGTGGGTTAAACAGGTCGCCTCGCACCTGGGCGGTACCCGGGTGGGCGCAGTGGTCAGCTGGCCCCGGGTCATGGGCGAGCAGGCCGGCGGCCTGCGCTCGCAGTTCACCCACGTCAATGACGTGGTACCAACCATTCTGGATGCGCTGGCAATTGGCGCCCCGGAGACCGTGCGAGGCGTAGCCCAGCGCCCGATGGACGGCAGCAGTTTTCTTGCCAGCCTGTCACAGGACGATGCACCAGAGCACCATCCCACCCAGCTGTTTGAAGTCAACGGCAACCGGGCCATCTATCACGAGGGCTGGATGGCTTCTGCCTTCCACCAGCGCCTGCCCTGGAGCGTCGGTTTGCCTGGGGCGCCAAGCGCCATGGAAGATGACCGCTGGGAGCTGTACAACCTCGAAGAGGACTTCAGCCAGGCCCGCAATCTCGCCGACAGCAGGCCGGAGAAACTGACCGAATTGCAGGCAGAGTTCCAGAGAGAAGCCGGGCGGCTGGGCATCCTGCCGTTGCGCAGCGCCATGGATACGATGAATAGTCACCCGCTTCCCAGCCTGCGGGGGGAGCGGCGCGAATTCAGCTACGGGCCCGAGGCGGTTGGCATTCCCGAGACGCAGGGGCCGCCCCTGTTCAACCGCTCCTGGTCACTGGAGGCGACCCTGACCGGGCCGGAGCCACGTGGGGTCATCGTCACCATGGGCGGCACGGTAGCCGGTTGGAGCCTGTACCTCGACAACCAATCGCGACCTGTTTTCCGTTATCGCAGCTTTGAGCAGGGCGAGATTACCCTGCAGGGAGACGAAGCGGTGAGCGGTGACGTGCAGTTAGCGCTGAACTTTGCCTACGACGGTGGCGGCTACGCAAAAGGTGGTGAGTTCACCCTGATAGTCGACGGCAAACCCGTGGAGGCGGCCCGCATAGCGGCCACGCCACCGAGCTTTTTCTCGATTGATGAAACCTTTGATGTTGGCGTGGATACCGGTTCCCCCGCAGGCACCTACCCTGCCGACAGCCCCGTCGGCTACCCACTCGCCGGCGCCAGCCTGCGTCGTGTCAACATTCTCACAGCGCCACCGCGCTGAGTCGCGACCATGCGGCGCCTGTGCAACCAAAGGGCGCCGCGTGAGCCTTAAAAGACGTGTGAACCGCTTCGCATTCCCGGCGCTATTCCGGTGAAACCGGCCTCCATGCGCTATACTCCAACGCCACTTGCAACGACAGGAACACAGGGAGCGGTTTCTTGAAGAATCATTTCTTCCTCGCGCGCCAACCGATTCTGGATCGAAACCTCAAGCTGTACGCTTATGAACTGCTGTTCCGATCGTCCTCTGAGAACTGCGCGCCCGCGGGGCTCGACGACGACGCGGCCACCGCGCAGGTACTGACCAACGCGATGGAGATCGGTATCGATCGCCTGTCGCGCGGTCACATCACGTTCATCAACCTGCCGCGGCAATTCCTGCTGGATTCCGACCTCCTGCCCATCGAGCCCGTGCGTGTCATGCTGGAGATTCTCGAGGACGTGGTACCCGATGACGACGTGCTCGCCGGGGTGGAGTCGCTGCGCGAGACCGGCTTCAAAATCGCGCTGGATGACGTTGTCGAATCCGAGAGCTACGACCGCCTCATGCCAATGGTGGACACCGTCAAGATCGACATACGCGCCATGCCGGAAGATACCTGGGCGGCGCAAATCGGGCGCATCAAGACCTACGGCTGCAAGGTGCTGGCAGAGAAGGTAGAAACCGAGGAAGAATTCCAGACCCTGAAGGCATTGGGTGTTGACTACTTCCAGGGGTATTTTTTTGCCCGCCCACGCATCGTTAGCGGCAGACGCCTGCCCACGAACAAGATTGCACTGCTGCGACTGCTGGCCCGCATCAGCGACCCGGATACCGACCTGGAGGAGCTGCAGTCGCTGATCAGCCAGGATGTGGGCCTCAGCGTCCGCGCATTGGCCTATGTCAATTCCGCCGCTAATGCGCTGAACCGAAAGATCGACTCGATCAAGGAGGCCATTGTCTATCTCGGGCGCGGCGTGATTCGCAACTGGGTTGTGCTCTACATCATGAGTGGCGTAGACGGCAAGGCCGATGAAATCGTTACCATGGGCCTGGTACGCGGCAGGCTCTGTGAACTGCTCGCAGAGCACTGCGGGCTCGCCAACGCGGACAGTTACTTCACCGTGGGTCTTTTGTCGGTGCTTGATGCCCTGCTTGATGTGCCTCTGGAAGAGGCGCTCAAATACCTGCCACTGCCGGAAGACATGCAGGATGCCCTGATCAACCGAGAGGGTGACCGCGGCGAGGCGCTGAGCTGCGCGCTAAGCCTTGAAGCCGGTGACGCGGGCTCAGTCGAATTCCGCAACCTGGACGCCATGGAGCTCGCTGACATTTATATGTCAGCTGTGCAGTGGGCCGATGTTGCCGCCCGGCAGGCCGGGCTGGAGTAAGGTCAGACGGTGTTGTCAGCCAGTCCGGCGTCGGCACCGTTTTTCTTCACCGAGGCGATGCCATTCTCCAGCGCCGCCTTGCTCTTGTACATCTGGCTCTTGCCAATCACCTGGCTGTTGCCGGACTTGAGTACAAAGTAGCTCTCGCCACTGGTCGCCACCTTGCGTTCAAAGCGGCCCTCCTCCGATGAGTTCTTGCGCACCGACGCGATGCCTTTTTCTGCTGCCGCCTTGCTGTCATACAGCTGGCTGGTCAACACAATCTGCCCGTTGCCGGACTTCAGGTTGAACATGAATTTTCCGCTGGGGCTCTTCTTCAGGTCGAATTTACCGGCCATGGGACGCTCATCTCCTGTGGGTGGGACGTTTGCAGCTTAATACACCTTTGCGTTAGCGCCAACCACCCGCACCGCGTGACACAACATACTGCTTGGTATGACTGGCAGTCTGGGTATACTGCGGAGAAGCAATAACGACAAACAGGGAACAATCCAATGGATCTATTGAACCTCGGTGCGCAGCTGCTCTCCCAAAAGCTGGGCTTGAACGTTGATACGGAAACCGTGAAGAATGCCTTGTCGAGCTTGCTCGGTGACGGTTCGGGCACGATCGATTTCGCCGGGCTGGCCGGACGCATGGCGAGCAACGGCGAGCTGGGCACCGTGCTCAATTCCTGGCTTGGCGATGGTAGCAATGCCTCCATCAGCGCTGACAGTATTCTCGACGTGCTGGGGCGCGGCGATGTAGCCGATTTTGCAAACAAGGTAGGCACCAACACCCAGGCAGCGGCCGGTGGTCTTGCCGACGTGCTGCCACAGCTGATGGACAAGGCAAGCAGCGGCGGCAGCCTGCTGGAGTCGGTCGGTGGCCTGGGCGGGTTGATGGGGGCCGCGAAGTCCTTTTTGCGCTAGCCCCGCGAACCATTGGCGTCGTCAACCGGAAAATCGGCCGCCAGCGTAAGCCTCTCCCAGCGCGCGAGATCGGCCTGCAATGCGCTGATTTTGTCCCGGTAGGCGGCCAGCACACCCGCGCCAAGCAGTAACTGCACCGGGGGCGCCTCCATCGCGTAAAGGTCGACAATAATCTTCGCCGCGCGTACCGGGTCGCCCGGTTGCTTGCCGTCCATCTCGGCAATCATGTTCAAACGGCTGTGCACGTGGTCCTCGTAGGCCGGCAGGCGCTTGTCGCTGCGCTGCATGGAGCGGCCCGACCAGTCTGTGCGGAAGGCACCCGGCTGCACTGAGCTTACGCGTATGCCCAGCGGCGCCACCTCCTTGGCCAACGCATCCATGAAACCTTCCAGTGCGTACTTCGATGCGCTGTAGTAGCCCGTTCCCGGGTTCGCCATGACGCCAGCTTGCGAGGACATCGTGATGATATGGCCCCTGCCCCGCTCGCGCATGAGCGGAAGCACAGCGCGAGTCAGGGCCAGGGCGCCGAAAAAGTTGGTTTCGAACATGCCCCGCACCGCCGCGTCTTCGCCCTCTTCCACAGCAGCCACGTAGCCATAACCGGCGTTGTTGACCAGCACATCAATGTGACCGAACGCGCTGAGGGTATTCGCCACGGCGGAGGCAATGGAGCCGGCGTCGGTAACATCCAGCGCCAATGCCACCGCTTGTTGCGGCCACGCACTGACCAGGTCGGCGATCGCCTCAGGGCAACGCGCAGTGACCGCTACCCGGGCACCACTTTCCAGCGCAGTGCGGGCGATTTCCCGGCCAAAGCCGCTGGAGCAGCCGGAAATCAACCAGACCGAATCCTGCAATGTGGGAGTCATCTTTCCTCCAACCACCAGACGTCGTTCGCGACCCACCGCACTCGCGGTATGGTTTATCGACCCCGAGTGCACACTTTTGGTGCAAAGCCCGACAAAAGCTTGCCGCCATTCTGCCTCTGGGCCTGAATGTCGGCCAGCTACCGCCACTCAACAATAAATCACTCAAGGAGTCTACATGTTACGCCTCAGGATGCCTGACCACGCCCGCCTGCCGCTCGCCTCGGCCATACTACTTGCCAGTTCCGTGGCGGTTGCACAGCCCGCGTTGGAAGAGGTGATTGTCACCGCCGAGAAGCGCTCAGAAAGCCTTCAGGACACACCTATTTCTATCGCAGCACTGGACGCAGAGGCTCTCGAGAAATTCGGTATTACCGACATGGTAGATCTGCAGGGCAAGGTACCCAACCTACAGATCACACCGCACCCGAACAGCATGAGCACACCGCGTATTTTCATCCGTGGTGTCGGCAACTTTGACGACCAGATTACCCAGGATCCCAGCGTCGCGGTGTATATGGATGGCGTGTACGTCGCACGCAATCAGGGCATGGGCATCGAGGTTGCGGAACTTGAGCGTATCGAGGTCCTGCGTGGCCCACAGGGCGCACTGTACGGACGCAATGCGACGGGTGGCGCCATCAACTTCGTTACACGTGCGCCCGAACTGGACGAGTGGCGCTTCAGCCAAAGCGTGACTTCCGGCGACAGGGATCTCTTCACCAGCAGAACCATGATCAACATGCCTTTGGGAGACACGACCGCCCTGCGCTTGTCCTACCTCACCACCGAGCAGGACGGCTTTATCCGCAACGCCGGCAGTGGCGAGGAATACTTTGGAAGTGAGGACCGCGAGGCCCTGCGCGCCGACTTCTTGTGGCGCCCCAGCGATGAACTGGAATTCCGCTATGGCTATGACCGCTCAAAAATAGACGACTCACCCTACTATCTCGCCTACCAAACCGCCGACACGCCGTTAGAACGTCCCGATGCCAGCAATCCAGCGGTGAATAACCTGCTGCCGCATGACATCGATATTGATGGCCACCAGGCGACCGTCAGCTGGACCCCGACAGACCATGTCACGCTGAAATCGATTACCGCCTTCCGTCAGATGGACAGCTTCCTCTACCAGGATTACCTGAGCGGCCGGTTCGGGCCTGTTGCATCACTGATCACCCGGGATACATTGGACCAGGAACAGTGGAGTCAGGAATTCCAGGTTCTTGGTAGCGCGCTGGACCAAAAACTGGACTACGTCGCCGGGATCTACTATTTCCGCGAAGACGGTAACTGGAGCAACCGCAACAGTCTGCCGGCCTTTGGCCAGGCAACGGGGGATGATGCCGAAGTCGAGAATCGCGCATTCGCACTGTATGCACAGGCAACCTGGACGCCGGAACTACTGGACAACAGGTTGCACGCCACACTCGGGGGCCGCTGGTCGAGAGACCAGCGCCAGGCTGAACTGTCCAAGTTTGCACTCGTTGCCGGCGATGTTGTTCCATTGGGGACCGGCGATGGCGACAAGACTTTCACCAATTTCAGCCCCAGTTTCACCTTGGCCTACGATCTGGGTGACACCAGCAATGTCTACGCGAAAGTGGGTAGCGGCTATAAAACCGGCGGTTTCAATGTACGCCCTTCCACCATCGAGCGCTTTGAAGAAGGCTTCGATGAGGAGACACTGCTTTCCTGGGAACTGGGTGTTAAATCTGAACTCTGGAACAACCGGCTGCGTGTGAATGCCGCCGCGTTTTACGCCGACTACGACGACATCCAGGTCAACGCGTCATCTGACATCAACGACCCCACCCGTGCCGACATTTTGAATGCCGGCAAGGGGACCATCCAGGGTCTGGAGCTTGACGTGACCGCCGCGCTGCATCAGAGGCTTACCCTGGCACTGAGCTATGGTTACCTGGATGCGGGCTATGACGAAATCATTGATGCGCTCGGCAACGACGTCACCGACAACTACGCATTTATCAACGCACCGGAGCACAGTCTGCTGGCCGACCTGGATTGGGATATCGCCGAACTACCGATCGGCGACTTGCGCTTCAACCTCAACTACAACTGGCAGGACGAGAAGGCCATTACCACCAGCACAGTACGCGGACTTTACACTACAGAAGCCTACGGACTGCTGAACGCGCGGCTCACCCTGGCCGAAATTCCGGGCCTACCCGCCGGCTCGCTGCGCATCGCGGCATGGGGTCGCAACCTGGATGACAAAACCTATGCGTTCATCAACGCACCACTCTTCGGCGGTTTTCGAGCCTATGGCGAACCGAGAACCTGGGGCGTCGACATCACCTGGGACTACTGAGCAACGCCGTTAATTGTGCCCCGTATGAACTCCTGAACGGAATCGTCAGATTCCGCTTTCAGGAGAAACCCGTTGCCCACCGCATACCACTGGGTTTCCAAGGAGCTGACCGGAACACCCGTACCGGATGTTTCCACAGACGCTTCCTGCACCCTGCAGGCGGTGTAAGTACCGCCCGGGACTGTGATCACCTCGGTGCCCAGGTATGTGGTTGTCAACTCAAGTGTCTGGCTGGAAGAGGTTCCACTGCTGTCTTGCACCGTGGATGAATAGGTCTGCTGAAAACTATCGCCCGCGGCCAGGTCCCAACGATTCAATTTGAACGGCGACAATACCACCGTCGCTGATGTGAGCGGCGGCTGCGCGGTTTCCGCCTCGCTGCCGTAGTAACGCAACTGGCGTGCACTCGCGTTCAGCGAAAACCAGGTCAGGTTGGTCGCCAGCAAGTTGCCGTCGCTGCGCTGTTCCAAGCGCATGCGCGTGGCAGGGTTGCCACCAAAAAGCCCGCTGCCGTCAATCAACTGATCGAACTCGGCGACAACATAGCCGCCAAAGGGACTGGGTCTGCGATACTCGGAAATCATTCGGGTGCCCTGCCTGAACAGCGCTGGATTGAAACAGGCGCTGAGGGGCTCTGAGCCGTAAGAACCGGGTGAGGTCGACGCGAACACCGGGTTGAGAAAGAACACCTCGTTATTGTCGAGAAACGCGAGCAGCGCGTCATTGCCTGCAAAGCCTGATGTGAACAGGCGACACGAGGTGCGATTGCCGCCGCAGAGCCCGCGGTGCTGTTTCTGCCATTGCGCGAAGCGATACCCTTCCGCCGGCCGCGCGACAAACGTCTCGTCGAAGAACAGATCAACCACATCGACCACACAGGTACTACCCGCGCGGCAATTCAGGCTGCCTGACTCGGTCGCCACCGACCCCCCCTCAGGGACAGTAATCGATATCTTGCAGGCGCTGAGCGCCATGAGGAGAACGATGACACCAGAAAAAGCGACTCTGCGCATGAAACTTGCTCCTGTCTGTCGAATGCAACTCGCTCGCGTGAACCTCAACGTGAACCCGAAGGCCAGCACAGGCGGGCTGGACGAACGCGCAAAACCCTGCCATCAGCAGTGGTCATGACTGCAAGCATAGACCAAAAAGCGATGGTTGAGGGCGTGACAGAATGGAAAGGGCAAACAGATATGTTCGCCGCTCGCGGCCACAGCAGGCCGCAGGAAATTGAAAAGTCGATTCCGCGACGACGACCCCGCTGGGTCACCGCCGCGTACAGGGGTCAGCTGTTAGGCAGAATGACTGCATCAATCACGTGAATCACACCATTTGAGGCACTGATGTCCGTTGTCGTAACGTTCGCAACATCAACTTTGACGCCCGCATCAGACACCGAAATATCGATGGTATCGCCTTGCAGGCTGGTGGCCTCGCTCAGCTTAACCACATCTGCGGCCATCACCTTGCCGGACACCACATGATAGGTGAGGACCGCCGTCAGCGTGTCCTTGTTCTCCGGCTTCAATAAATCCTCCAGGGTTCCGGCAGGCAGGGCGGAAAACGCGGCGTTGGTTGGTGCAAACACGGTGAACGGACCTTCACCGGAGAGCGCGTCCACCAGACCTGCAGCTTGCAGCGCGGCAACCAGTGTAGAAAAATCCGGGTTGCCCACGGCAATCTCAACGACCGTTGGCTTATCCATATCCATGCCTTCCGTTTCTGCATGGTGCTCGGCGTTGGCGCTGTACGATGTCAGCAATGCGCCACTCAGGGCGGCCATTGAAAGAATTCTGGTAAACAGTTGCATGGTGGTACCTCGCAAGTGGGGGATAATCATCGGGCTGATTGCCTGATTTCCATATACGTTACGAGGGGCCCACTCTCGCAGACTTACGTTGTAGAGCTTTTGACCACTTACTCCGCGAAGGCAGGCTGCTGTGTTCAGCAGACGGTTGGGTGGCTATACGCAGACCAGCCTCGTGGCATGCGCTCAAGAACTTGCACGCCCCGGATCTCCACGTTAGCTCGCGCCCTCTGGTCACAATGCCCCGGGGCAAATTGCCCGACAGAGTGGCGCGCAACGCGTGACGTGTGACGTGTGATATTTTCGTGTAAACGTTTACATATAATTAAAGGCCTGCAGATGCAAAACGGCCTTCACAGGGAAGCTCGTGCAACGTTGGGGCTACCCTGACTGGACATCAGTCTCGTAATACCAACAAGAATCGCTAAACCCTGTTATCCGCCAATCTCTCAGGCCCGGCGGCACCCCAAACGGTACCCGCGACCACAGCCCCCAGAAAGGCTCTGCGCTCCCAGACTCGTGCGCCGTGCAATGAAGCCATTGTGAGCCTCTGGTATTTCCCCTAGAAGCGGGGAGAATTCGTGCGCGCCGAAACACCACCGTCAACTGACAGCAGGCTGCCATTGATGTAAGAGGCCTGTTGAGAAACCAGGAAACAGATCGCGTTGGCGATCTCATCCGGCTCGCCAAGGCGTCCGGGCACAATCTGGGATGCCCAGGCATCAACCCCGCCTGGTGACTGCGACGCCGCCTGTAGCATAGGGGGAGTGGCAATTGGGCCCGGCAGGATGACATTGCAGCGTATACCGTACCGCGCATTTTCTACCGCCGTGGTGCGAGTCAGGTTGACCAAACCAGCCTTGGCTGCGCCATAGGCGCCAAGGCCTTCCTCGCCGGCCAGCGCAGCGCCCGAGGCAATGTTGACGATAGCCCCGGACTGCGGTCCCTGATTGCGCCGCATCGCCTTTAGCGCACTGCGTACCCCGTAGAATGCTCCGGTGAGAGTCACCTGAAAAACACTGTCCCACTCTTCGTTGCTGCACTCTGCCAACGGACCGAACAAAGAACGTGCCGCGTTATTCACCCAGATATGCAAAGCGCCGAACGTTTCGGTAGCGAGCTCGCTGAGTTGCTCCGCAGTAGCCGGGTCGCCAATATCCCCCGCATGAATAACAGCGCTATCGGGGTTTTCCAGCAAGTTGCGGGTGGCTTCGGCATCTTCACCACGCAGGTCATTCAGTACCAGTCGGCAGCCCTCGCGATTGAGCAGCAGCGCTGTAGCCCGACCAATGCCACTGCCAGCACCCGTAATCACGGCGACACGGCCTTCTAGATCGTCGTACATAAATCACTCTCGTTCATTTTATTGATGTTCGATGCTGACTCGTCCGTGAACACCGCACGTCATATATTTTGATGACATCTTTATCACGACAAAGAGTATAGCTCGATGCCCGTGCGGGTATCTCCTGCAAATGCACGAGGTGAGCACTGCTCGTAAGCCGCTAGACTCGAACGACCGCAAAAGAGGTCGGCACGATGAAGTCTCGGCGCTATCGAAAGTTCCTGCAAAAAATGATGAGCCTGCTGCTGCTGGCCATTGGCGGCTGGCTCGCAGTGGGGGGCGCGTGGCTGGTGAGTCTGGGAGGTTCGCTCTACTACCTGTTATCGGGTGTTGCGACCCTGGTGGTCGCCCGCCTGGTTTGGCAGGGCCGACTGCTGGCTTTTTGGCTTTATGTCGCAATGACAGCCGCCACGTTGGTTTGGGCTCTGGCTGAAGTCGGCCTGGATTTCTGGCAGCTGCTACCTCGCCTGGGTTTGCCGCTCGGTTTGTCGATTTTCCTGGCGCTGGCCGTCTTGCCTGGGGTTCAAGCCAAAAATACGGCGAGGAAAGCCTTTAGCGCGCTGAGCATCGGTTGCATCGCCGTGGTTTCTGCGGTGCTGGCAGTTGCATTCAACGTGAGCAGTGTACCGACGGCACGCCACGCTACAGTGCCACTCACAGCCCCTGGCACAGCGGTTGATAGCACCGATGCCAGCCAATGGCACCATTACGGCCGCAACAAGGCGGGTACCCGCTATGTGCCCGCTGCACAAATCAACCGCGATAATGTAGACCAGCTCGCGCTGGCCTGGCACTACCAAAGCGGAGACTTGCCGGAGGCTTACCCGGAATCGCACAGCGCCTATAGTTTCCAGGCAACCCCGTTGAAGGTCGATGACAGCTTGTATTTCTGCTCACCGCGCAACAAGGTGATTGCGCTGGACGCCGAAACGGGGCGGGAGCGTTGGCGCTTCGACCCTGACATCGATACTCGTGGTGTCCATATGCTTGCCTGCCGTGGCGTGTCCTACCATCACGATGTCGACACCGGCACGCGCTGCGCAAAGCGAATTCTGGTCGCGACGCTGGACGCACGTATGCTTGCGCTTGATGCCCAGACAGGGGAGTTGTGCCCTGATTTTGGCGAAAGCGGCGAAATTTCACTCCTCGAGGGGCTCGGCGAGGTAAAGCCGGGCTACTACCTGGTCTCTTCACCTCCGGCGATCGTGGGCGATGTCGCGATCGTCGGCGGTTTTGTGCTCGATAACATGTCACTCGATGAACCGCCGGGCGTGGTGAGGGCTTATGATGCGAAAACCGGACGCCAGCTCTGGGCCTGGGATGCCGGGCGACCCGATGAAGCAGGAACATGGCAACCCGATCAAGCCTACACACGCAACTCACCCAACGCCTGGAGTTTGTTCAGCGCCGACCAGAAGCTGGGGCTGGTCTATGTGCCCACCGGCAATGCAACGCCGGACTATTTTGGCGGTCATCGCGATGACGCCCAGGATCGCTACGCCAGTTCAGTGGTGGCGCTCGATGTCGCCAGCGGCACGGTGCGCTGGTCTTTTCAGACAGTGCATCACGACCTGTGGGATTACGATGTTGCCTCCCAGCCAGTACTGGTCGATCTTGCCATCAATGGCGAAACGATACCCGCGCTGATTCAGCCGACCAAACACGGCGAAATATTCTTGCTGGATCGCCGCACGGGGGAGCCCCTCGCCGCCGTCGAAGAAAAGCCAGTGCCGCGCGGCACAATTCCCGACGAGCGCTATTCCGCGACCCAGCCGGCGTCGGTCGGCATGCCCAGCCTCACGCCTCCGCCACTCACGGAAAAGGACATGTGGGGTGCCACACCTCTCGACCAGCTCTGGTGCCGCGCCACCTTTCGACAATTGCACTACGAGGGTAAGTTCACCCCGCCGGGATTGGAGCGCAGCCTGGCCTGGCCGGGTAACAATGGGGTGATGAACTGGGGAAGCGTCTCGGTGGACGAGACCCGTCAGTTGATGGCGGTGAGTTCATCTTATATGCCGCTATTGGTGCAATTGATCCCTCGAGAACAGGCGCCGTCGGGCGACCAAATCACCTTCGATCAGCGCGGCGTGCCTATCTCGCCGCAGTTGGGCACCCCGTACGCGGTGAGTACAGAGAGACCTTTCATGTCACCGCTCGGTGTGCCCTGCAATGCGCCGCCATGGGGACGGCTTTCGGTGATTGACTTGAATACGCGCACACTACTCTGGCAGCGACCGCTGGGCACTACCTCCGATGTCGCGCCATTCGGTATTGCCATGCCCGGTGCGTTTACCCAGGGGGGCTCAATCATTACCGCGGGAGGCCTGGTGTTCATAGCCGCGGCTCAGGACGACTACCTGCGCGCGTTTGATATCGACACCGGCGCTGAGTTATGGAAGGGGCGACTGCCTGCTGGTGGGCAAGCCACCCCGATGAGCTTCGTATCGGCTCTCGATGGCAAGCAGTATGTTGTGATCGCCGCCGGCGGACACGCGTACATGCAAACAACGATCGGCGATCACGTTGTCGCTTACAGTCTCCCGGACTAAACACGAAGCATTTGACGGGCGTTTTACAGCCCGCGCGATCGGCCACTGCTTTAGCTGAGACAATGACGCGGTTGCTCATGTCACCGCCCTCTACATCCGGCATCATATTGCCAAGCTCGCCGCGACGCAGACAGGGCTCTCCTATGATGGCGCCCTGGTGCCAGCCAAACTATTGGACACATGGCGAGAAAATGTCATCTCTGTGCCGCGAGTTCGGTATCTCCAGACCCACAGGTTACAAAATCTTCAGTCGATACCGGAGCTTTTCAAGGTAGTTGTCGCATGAACTCACTGCGGTCCGGTTAAAAGTTAGATAAAGGTATTTTTCCCATTTAAACCAATTACTTACGGCGAAATACGGGTCTCCCCGACTTGAACACAAATCCGGCACAATCTCCTCCTGGCAAATAACTGGTGCTGAGAGGGTCTCGCCAGATCAATCCTGATGTGGCTGAAAGTGAAGCGAGGTTTGGACGATCCTACAGCCAGTCGTCGATCTCTTGCCCTCAGCGTACCTCCAGCAACGCCTCGGCATCAAACGCTATCTGCCGCAGCTCCTGCGGCGCGCGACCGAGCTCCGCCAGCACGTGCTGCCAGCGCGGGTCTTCGCGCAGGTTGTCGAACAGGGGATCCGGCAGGTTCTTCAGCAACAGCGTCTGGTTGCGCTCGCGCAGGCGCGCCAGCCATCGGAAGGCCGCATCCACGTCGCCACCGACGGCGTGCAGCTGCGCGATACGCATGACCTCGGATTCACTGTTCTCGGCCTCGAAACGCTCGAGCAACGAACGGAAGCACGCGATGTCGCCTTGCGCGTGACACAGCAGCGCCCGGTAGAATTCCTGGAACTTTCTCGCCTTCGCCGGCACCGTCTGATTGATAATCTCCTGTGCCGCCGCGAAATCGCCCTGCATGATCCTGGTCAGGCCGAGGGTCAGGTGACCGCCGCGCGAACGCTCCATCACCTGCCGGACGGCGGCCTCGGCCTGGCGCGGCTGACCGGCGGCGATGTAGGCCTGTGCCTGGTGCATGTAGCAGGCGGTGCAGAAGGGATCGAGATCGAGCGCTCCCTGGTACAGGGCCACCGCCGCGGGAAAGCGTTTCAGCGCGTAGGCAAGGTCGCCGGCAACTCCCAGGTGCCGGGGATTCCCCGGCTCCTGCGTCAGGGCCTCGGTCACGTGCTCCGCCGCCGCCGGCAGGTCGTTCTCTACCTCGAGGGCCAGTGCGGCCAGGGCCCCGTGGGCGTCAGCGCTGCCCGAGGGCACGGCGAGCATCTCCTCGGCCAGCGTGCGAACCCGTTGCGCCACGTCGGTCCCGGACAATTCGCCCCGATAAACCTGCAGCAGGTAGCTCCGGGTCAGAAGATCCCGCACCGGGATAAAACGCGGACTCCTGCGCGCGACCCCCTCCAGTGAGGTGATCGCGCTGCCCAGTTCGGCGAACTCACCGCTTCGCAGCTCGTGCAGGGCGCGCAGGTACAGGGTGTAATCGTCCGGAGCTATCACCGTGTCAGACTCGGCCGGCTCCATCACCGTCAGCTGGAACAGGCCCGCAACAGCGCTGGCGACCTGGCTCTGTACGCGCAGGATATCGCTGTACCTGCGGTCGAGCGTCTCGGACCAGACATGGTGGCCGCTGTTCGTTTCGATCAGCTGTATCGTGATCCGCAGGAGCCCGTCGTGTTCGCGAATACTGCCCTCGAGGAGGTGCGTGGCGCCCAGCTGCGCACCGATCTCCCTTGCGGTCAGCTGCTGACCCAGCTGCGGCAGGAATGACGAGGTGCGGGAGATGACCCGCAGGCCATGCACCCGGGTCAGGCTGTTGATGATTTCTTCCGGCAGGCCGAGGGCCAGATAGTCCCTGTCGCCTGCCGGCGTGAAGTCGGCGAAGGGCAGCACCGCAATGACCGGGGAAGACGCCGCGGGTCGCTCTACTGCATCGGGCTCGGGCCTCAGTAACAGCCACCACGCCAGTAGCAATGCACCCAATCCCAGTATCGCCGCCGTGAACCAGGCTCCACGGGTCGTGCCGGACAAGGCTGTGGACGCCGGCGGCTGTGCGGCGGTCGGCGTATCCACGGTCCGGGCACTGAACAGGTACCCTCGGCGGGGCAGCGTCCTGACCGCGCGCCGGCCCTCATCGCCGAGGGCCCGGCGGATGTCCACGAGGCACTGCGCCAGGCTATCGTCGGTGACCACCGCCTCACCCCAGATCCTGTCGAACAGCTCTTCCTTGCTAATCAGACGGTCGGGATTGGCCACCAGATACTGCAGAACGCGAAACGACTGCGGCCGCAGCGTGATTGTCTCGCCGTCCCGCAGGACCGCGCCCCGACTTGCGTCGATCGCAAAATGCTCAAATTGCCTGAGCGCCCCTGAGGCCACTGCAGAAGTCATTCACATACCGCCCTTGATGCCGTTTTCCGCGAATTTCGCGCTGATTTCGTGAACCTTCGTCCAGTTTTCGTCACTCCACTTGTCTCAGGTCCTACCCTGAGGATGCGAATTACGAATTCCGTCCAGACAGCGAATCCGAGGGAGTACCCCATAATGAAGCAGTCGATTCTCATAGTCATCACCTTGTCCACCCTTCTGCTGGGTGGCTGCAAGATCCGCATCGAGGTGCCGGAAGGTGGCCGTGTCACCACCAACTCCGGTAGCTACGACTGCGAGACCGGCGCGGTCTGCGAAATCGATGTGGTGGACCTGTTTTTTGATGAAACCTTCCGCGGCGAACCGGCTACCGGCTACCGCTTCGACAGCTGGCTGAAGCGCCAGCGCGGCCTGTGTGGCGGCTCCGGCGGGTCCTGCCGGCTCTTCACGTCGGGCTTCGAGGGCAATGACATCCTGATGGGCTTCCTCGAGCGGCAGGAGGAAGTATTTTTCCTCGTGCCCCAGTTCGTGCAGATTCCCACGGATGCATTTGACCCGGCGCTCATCCAGTCGACGGCGTTCCTGGTGCGCGAGGAAGGCTTATCGGTGACCTATCGCTTTTCTGAGAACGGCAGCTACAGCAAGCGCGCCGGGTCGATCGTGGCTTCCGGAAAGTACACCTTCGAACTCAACGACAGGGTGATCAACTACACGCAACTCGCGGACACGGACAGGAACGACCTGACGGGCTACGCCGTCTTCGAGAGCTTCGACGCCGCGAACGGCATGTACAGGGTCTGCTACACGGACGATCAGGACGTGCGGTCCGCGAGCACGGCCGTGGACATCTGCGCGAACGGTGGGCGCGGTAACCTGTCAGAGCCCACACGGCTGCGTTTCTTTATCCAGGAGTAGTGACTGCCACCGGGCACTCAACAGCGGCTCTCGCGCGGTGGTAAAAACCCTGCAATGGTGCGCTCAGCACACTGCTCGAGCGACGGGCACCGGGGATCGGGAACCAACGGCGACCACTCACCGGTCGCCCTCCGCAGCACCTGTTATTCCCAGCGCGCGGAGCTGCAGTTCAACTCCAGGCCGCTGAGAAAATCCCGGGGTGAGAGCGGGTCACCATCCCTGAAATGAAGAGTCACTCCCACCGCAAACGTATTCGCCGGACACTCGACCATAGATTTCCAGCTCACGCAATTCTGCATCTCCTGGAATGTCACGGTTTCATAGCTGGCGTCCCAGTTACCGTCGGGGAAGCGCGCCTTTCTCACCTGCGCCCGAATGCCCTTGACCCGATTATTGATCCCGTTATTGCACACCTGGATCGCGGTGAGCGGCTTGAAGGTACCCGCCTCGGGCTTAAAAAGAGCCCGCGCGAGGGTTGTCAGGGGATTGATTCGGGGCAGCCCCTCGCTGCAGACATCGTACTCCGTCGCCTGAGACCCCGGCGGACTGCTGTCTCCCTGCCAGGCCGCGCCCGGGGCTGAGTGAATGTACACGGTGCAAGGTTTGTCGTAGTTTTCCCGCGTCTCAATCCAGTAGGGGAATCGCTGCGAATCCGTGAAAACCACGCGCTGCGTGTAGTCACCTTCACCTCCGCTTGTTCCCGAGTAGATCAGCACCTCTGCTGTGTACCCCAAGACTGGCACTGGCACCGCCGCCTCTTCCGGGGCTCCCGTGGTGGAACCTGACTCGGGTTCTTCACCAATACCGGGATTCTCTGCAATCGCCGTGGACAGGATGTCTTCAGACAGGTCTGGCTCCGGCTCTTCGAGCGTTCTCAAGTCCGGGCCCGACGATCGGGTAGATCCGCCTGCGCCGCTCCCCCCAGGGTCCTGCCCTGCGGCGACGGACCCCGCGATACTGCCGCCCGAGGGCAGCGCCGATTCTTCAGGCAAGCGATACACTTCGGGACCTGATGGCGGAACGTCGCCGGCCACCGCCGGTAACGAGCCACCTGCGGCCCCCGAGGAGTCGCCATTGAATATCCGGAAATTCGCAAAGCCGATCTGGGCCGGGAATCTGGAGTCATTTATTCTTCCGCCCACGGAAACCATGGTGGGCTGCATCTTGAAGCGCGGAAGAAAGAACACGAGCTGATCATCCATGGTGAACCGCAATGAGCCGTTACTCAGCTCAACCACCACATGACGCCATACAGGCTCGAGTGTTTGCAGCGGCGGCAGATGATTCTTGGCTACACCCGGCGCGGGATGATTCCAGCTGGTTTCCAGACCATCCCGGTGGATCACAAACGGCTTGTAGCGGATATCGCCCTCTGCAAATCCGGAACCTCCCGGCCATAGACGCAGGTAAAAACGCTGCCCATACAGCGATGAGGTTTCGTCAAAGAACACGTCAAACTCAATCGAGAAATTCTCCGCCAGGTAATTGGCGTCCTCACCATTGACCAGAGGGAAGATAGTGCCGCCACTGGGGGGGAACGCAATAATTCTGCCTTCCGCCGTATCCGCGACCGTTGCCAGCCCTCCGATCAGGTCCCATTGACTGGGAAAGCCGCCGGATATCTCTCCCTCGCCGGAGTCGTGGAAAATCTGCGCTGCTACGGACACGTGGCAGAGGGTCACCAACAGGCAGGTAACAATTATTCTGATCTTCATGGCATCCCCGAGCTGTTACAGAGGGCGACCCGTGCGCCGGGCCCGCGCAAACCGTCTGGAAGCTTCCGATACCTTACCTTGAGCACGACATCAGGGCAAAGGCTGGAGAGGGTGAGTCGTTGGAGGTGGCTTCAAGGCTACTACGGCATACCTCCACTCAGGTCACTCAGAAGCACTACGGGAGGGCTATCGAAACGATCTAAGCCAAGGCTGTTAGGCAAATGTGAAGCTATTAGACAACAGCAAAAAAGCCCCCGACTTGGAGACTTCTAACTTGCTGATTTTATTCAGGAATATGGTGGCCGTGCTGGATTCGAACCAGCGACCAATTGGTTAAAAGTCGCACAGCTAACTTCCAAGCGATTGATTTTATTTAACGTTACCATGTGCACCGTGATCACGTCCGCCGAGGCGAACAGTTCGTCGCGCGATCCCCGCATCCGGGTGCGCTGACGGCCGAAGAGGTCGGTCAGCGGACGTCGGGGAACTCGTGACGACGAAGCGGATCGTGTTCACCGAGCGTCACCCAAATGCCACCTGACTCGTCGGCGTCCAGATCGAGGACCCGCTCCAGTGCCTCGGCGATGAAGTCGGGGGACGCGAGCGCCACCCCCGAACGGCAGACGTCGGGCGGGATGAGCGGGGTGTCCGTGCCCGCCGGGCACACTGCCCCGATCCGCACCCCCCGCTCGGCGAGCGACGGCGCGATGGCGCGGACGAGCGCGATGACACCCCCCTTCGTCATCGAGTAGGTAGGGTCGCCGGGCCGTGGGTCGAGACCCGACATCGACGCGGTGGCGACGATCGCACCACCATGGCGAGTCAACTCGTCGACGGTGGCCAGCAGGCCGTAGGCCACTCCGTCGAGATTGATCCCTCGCACGATGTCGTAGCGGTCGCGCATCCAGTCCAGCGGGTCACCTTCGTCGATGGCGACGTTCCTCGGTCGCGACATCACGCCGGCGTTGAGCACGACCCGGTCGAGCCGCCCGTGCGCGTCGACGATCGACGAGACGGCCACGTGCCATTCCGATCGCGACGAGACGTCGAAGCACTGTGTCGTGCCGCCAACCTCGGCCGCCACTTGTGCGGCCCCGTCGCGATCGACATCGGCCACCACGACCGTGGCGCCTCGCCGGGCAAGGCGGGCGACGACTGCCCGCCCAATCCCGCCGGCCCCGCCGGTGACGAGGGCGACGGTCCCACGAAGATCATCATTGCTCACGATTGGTTTGCTCCTGGTCTGCTGGATGGTCAACGCTGCTCAGGGCTCTGCGCCGGTGGCAACGGGACGATCTTCGAAGTATAAGAACAACAAACTGCATTTAGTGGGAAAAATTTCTTTCCAATATCCCGCTGCTCTGCAGGAATTGATCGCTGGATGGCTGCGGGGTTTGCTGGTCAACTGCACCAGTTCCTCCAGCTCGCTTGTATCCGGCACCTTGCCCATGGCCTGGGGGTGGGCGACAAACAGGCAGCGCAGGGGAAAGGGGGCACTGGTCACCCACTGGCGGAGCGGGACATCGGGAAACACCTCATGGGCCAGCAGGGCGGCGGTCTCGGCCATGCGGCGGGCGCCGCAGCTGGGGCAGAATCCGCACTTCTTGCAGGAAAATACCACCAGCCGCTCGAAGTGGCATTTGTCGCAGCGCACCCGGAAAAAGCCGTGTTCGAGGCGGCCGCACTTCAGGTAGGCTTCGAACACCCGGTGAACATGGCCGAACACGTGCGCCCTACCCGCATCGTCATCGAGGACGCGCTCAAGGAAGGCGACCATTCCGTGCTCGAGTACAACACCATGACCATCAAGGACCTGCCGGAGCGGGTGTTTACACAGCAGTACTTGCGGAGGCTATAGACCCCGTTTCTTTGCCAGGAGATGAAGCTGAAGAGAGGCGCTCTAAGCCTTCTGGTCCAGAGCGCCTGAAGAGAAGTGCGATGGAAACAACTAGCGGTTACGGCGTCCCCGGATTCCAAGGCCCAGCAGGCCAAGACCGAAGAGCAGCAATGTTGACGGAACCGGTACCGCTGCCTCGGCACGGCTGAAGGTCAAATCGTCCATTGCCCACGCCCAAGTATCATCGGGCTGCACACCGTCAATGCGCCGGACATCGCTGGCCGTGAACGCTACGGGGATGAACACACTGCTACCCGAGGTGATCGTCAGGGTTTCGAGTAACGCGTCGGCGGCATCGTACAGGTTGAAGGTGACCGCGCTCGAGCCGAGACTGTCAAGCTGCAGGCTAATGTCGAAAACCGGCATATCAAACAGAATGCGGACAACATCGGCACGATTGCCGGGGCAGGCAACACTCGCATCCGCGCAGTTTGTGAGCACGTTCGGATCACTGGGCGCTGTCACCCCATCAGGGTCCGGTGCGGCGTTGATATCCACCGGGACGCCATTTTCCAGCCCCTGAAAAGTAACACCCACGCTCGCGTACTGATCCGTGATCGGCGTGTTTGGCGCGATAGGACTACCGAGACCATCAACGTCAAAGTTGATCACAATCGGTGCAGCCATGGTGAGCGACGAAGCGAAAAGCAAGGCCACCGAGCCAAGCACATTTTTAATAGGATGGTGTTTCATGTTTTTTTCCCGTGTGAGTTGCATACGCAGTGGTTACAAGCACACTCCCTGCCGGAAAATACATTAATCATTTAAATCAATGAGTTATATAAAAATGGGAGCCTGCGCTGCACAGCATCGCACTTGATTTGTAAAAAATATCGACAGCACCCACCGCGCTCGCTGCAGGGACAGTCAAGCGACAGGGAGGTTCGCTCCGTCTTGACCGAACTCCGAAGCGGCCGGCAGGGAATCGCCTTCGACCGCCTTGAAATGGATGCCTGGGTGGACCGCTATATGCGGTGCAACGGGCGTCCCGCACATAATCGAGGAGATGAAGTATGGGACGCAATCGAAGCTCCGGGCTGCGGAATCGGGTTGGGATCTGGCATATCGACAAGCAGGTCCTCGGCCACCGCATTCACGAAAGCACCGGAACGAGTGAACTCAATGCGGCGGAACTGATGTTAGCCCGCCGCATTGAGCAGATCAGGCAGGCGTGCCATTGGAAACCCGGAAAATACTACTGGGCCACAAGAACGGCAATAAAACCAACCACTACTCCGCGCCGGAGTTGGAGGAGGTCATTGAGGCGGCAAATCGGGTGTGTTCAGGAAAGTCCGGCAAAACTCCGGCACTGGTGGTACTGCGGCACCGAACCCAGGGCAGCGGTGCCGGGTAGGCAATTGATTTTGAAGGGGAAAATGGTGGGCCGTGCTGGATTCGAACCAGCGACCAATTGGTTAAAAGCCAACTGCTCTACCAACTGAGCTAACGGCCCCGAGGGAGGTGCGTATAGTACGGATTTGACAACAAAACTCAAGTGCTTTTTACGCTAACGCCCGCAATAATCCCGCTATGGCCGGTAACGCGTCGGGTCGGCAACGCCAGCCTGCAGGAAACCGTCGCGCCGCAGCCGGCAGGCATCGCAGCGGCCGCAGGCCAGGCCTTCGTCGGTAGCCTGATAGCAGGAGACGGTGAGCGCGTAATCGACGCCCAGGCCGATACCTGCAGCAATGATTTCGGCCTTGGACAGATGCATCAACGGCGTGTGCAGGGCGAGTCGCCGCCCTTCCACGCCGGCACGGGTGGCGAGATTGGCCATTTCCTCAAAGGCGGTAATGTAGGCCGGGCGGCAGTCGGGGTAGCCGGAGTAATCCACGGCGTTCACACCAATGAAAATAGCCTGGGCATCCAGCACCTCGGCCCAGCCCAGCGCAATGGACAGGAACACGGTGTTACGTGCCGGCACATAGGTCACCGGTATTCCTGTTGTCGCCTCCTCGGGCACGGCGATGTCCGGATCGGTCAGCGCAGAACCGCCAATACTATCGAGGTTGAGGGTGACCACCTTGTGCTGCACATCGGGGTGCGCCGATGACACACGCTGCGCTGCGACCAATTCGGCGCGATGGCGCTGCCCGTAGTCAAAACTCAACGTGTAGCATTTATAGCCCTGCCGCAACGCCATGGCGAGCACTGTCGTGGAATCCAGGCCGCCGGAGACCAGGATGACCGCTCGCTGCCCCGTGCCCGGGCGCTCAGTGACCGGGCTCATCGTTCCACAACAGTTTGTGCAGCTGCAGCTGCAGGCGCACGGGCAGGTTATCGGCGAGAATCCATGCCGCAAGCTCGCGCCCGTGCAGTTGGCCATGACTGGGGGAAAACAGCACGTCCGACACGCGCTGCGCCAGGTTGTACTCATCCAGCTTGAAGCGCGCCCACTCGTAGTCCGCGCGGTCGCAAATCACGAACTTCACCTGATCGTGAGGTGTGAGTTGCTGGACGTTGCTGTAGTCATTGCGATGGGCCTCTTGGGAGGCGGGTGTTTTCAGGTCGAGCACTTTCACCACGCGGGGATCAACCTCACCCACCGGCAACGCGCCGGAAGTCTCCAGCGAAACCTCGTAACCGACATCGCACAGCGCGGACAGCAGCGGCAGACAGTTTTTCTGGGCCAGGGGTTCGCCACCGGTCACCGTCACATAACGCGGCCTGTATGCAGCCACTTCGGCCAACACCCCGGACAGCGCGCGCAGCTCGCCGCCATTGAAGGCATAGGCGGTATCGCAGTAAACGCAACGCAGCGGGCACCCGGTGAGCCGCACGAACACGGTAGGCAGGCCCACGGTACGCGCTTCGCCCTGTAGTGAGTAGAAGATCTCGGTGATCCGCAGCGTGGGGTCGCCGGCGGCATCAAGAGCCAGGCCGGCGCTGGTCGATAAGGTACTTGTCATGGGCTGACCGGGGTCAGTAGTTCTCGTTGATGAAATCCTGGGCAAGTTTCACCGCCGCACTATTGGAAGCACCATACTCATTGATGACGCGATCAAAAAACTCGCGGGCGCGATCCCGATTCCCCTTGGTGAAGTGGATCTTGCCCAGCTTGAACAGGGCATCGGGAACCTTGGAGTCGGCAGGATACAAATCAAGCAGCAACATAAAGGACTGCCGCGCGGACTCTACATCGGGTGGGGTCGTAACCAGGTACAGCTCACCCAGCCAGTAGTGTGCATTGGGGGTGAAGCGGCCTGCGGGGTAATCGCGCAGGAACTGCTGGAAGGCACTGACGGCCTCATCAAACTTCTGGCCGCGCACCAGCGCATAGGCCGCCTGGTAGGCCGCCGCCTCGCCGGGCTGCTCCGTTGTGCCAGCAGCGCCAGCGGCCTCGGGGCGAGGGGCTGGTGCCGCAGCCGAATCCACCGCAGCGGGGCCGGCTGCTGGCAGTTCTGCACCATCGACCGAACCACCGGCCAACAGGCTAAGACGACGGTCAATATCGAGATAGCGTTCCAGGCTCTGGCTCTTGAGAGTGCGCAGCTCGTGCGCCTGCTCTTCGACAACCCCGTTGAGGCGCATGACCTCCTGCTGCAACTGCTGTACCTGCAGCATTAACTGCCCGGCATTGCCGCCAGCAGCGGCAACAGGCGCCGGCGCGGCCGGAGCCATCGTGGACGCCGTCTGTTCCGGGCTGGTCGCCGTGCCGATGCCATAGCTGGTAACCGGATAGGCTTGTGCCGGCTGGGCACCCTGCCCCGCCGAACGGGACGCAGGCGCGGAACTTGCCGCACTACCCTCGGCCGCGGCGCGCTCCGCTTCCACGTCTATGTAGTCCTGGGCTTGTGCCAGAACGCAGAACGGGCCGACCACAAGGGCCAGCCCGTTTGCCAGTAGCGTTCGAGTGAACGCTTTGCCCAACAACAGCATGCGCTACCCGCGCCTTACTTCAGCTCAACGCGACGGTTCTGGGACCAGTTGGCCTCGCCGGAACCGTATGCGATGGGCTGCTCTTCACCGTAGCTGACCGTTTCAATACGGAAGCTGGCGATGCCGTTGACGACCATGTAGTCGCGTACCGTGTTGGCACGACGCTCACCCAGAGCCATGTTGTACTCGCGGGTACCGCGCTCGTCGGTGTGCCCTTCCAGGCGCACACTGCGGTCGTTGGTGCGCAGCAGCTCGATGTGCGCGTCAAGCGCTGCCTGCGCCTGGGGCTTCAGGGTGGAGCTGTCGTAGTCGAAATAGAACACGTTTCCTACAGCGGCCACGGCGTCCTGCAGGCGCTGCTCGGCCATCGCCGCGTCTTCCAGCGCTGCGCGCTCGGCAGCGGAACGTGTCGCAGCCTCTGCAGCAGCGGCATCGGCCGCAGCGGAATCGTCCTTGGTGTCCTTGCTAGAACAGGCGACCAGAAACACTGCCGCGAAGAGCAGGGTCAGCACCTTACCGGCAACAGTCAGTTGTTTCATTGCTTTGCTTTCCTTCGAATAGATGAATGACATTGGCTACTAAAGCCGCGCTAGCGGCTCATATATGGTGACCATGCCGGTTCACGGACATCGCCTTCGCGCGCCGGTAAACGGAATTTCACGCCTCCATCCACGGATACTGCAGCCAGAATGCCACGATCCCCGGACTTGGTGCCGTACAATACCATAGAGCCATTGGGCGCGATACTGGGACTTTCATCCAGATCAGTGCTGGTGAGGATCTGCAGGCGGTTGGTGACCAGGTCCTGCAGGGCGATATGAAACTGCCCCCCCGCCTGATGCACCATGACCAGGTTGCGCCCGTCCTGGGCCACGCGCGCCCGGGCATTGTAGCTGCCCTCATAGGTCAGGCGTTCAGTCGCCCCGGTGCGCAGGTCGTAGCGGTAGATCTGCGGGCGTCCACCGCGGTCCGAGGTAAACAGGATGGAGCGGCCATCCGGCATCCAGGTGGGCTCGGTGTCGATAGCGTAGTGCCGGGTCAACTGCGTGAGTTCGCGGGTGCGCAAATCCATCAGGTAGATATCCGGGTTACCGTCTTTCGACAGCACCATGGCCATGGAATTACCGTCCGGCGACCAGGCCGGTGCGCCGTTCAGGCCACGGAAGTTGGTGAGCTGCACCCGCGCACCGCTGGCCAGCTCCTGACGATAAATAGCAGGGCGGCTGGTCTCGAACGATACGTAGGCGATGTGTTTGCCATCCGGTGACCAGGACGGCGCCATGATCGGCTCGCGCGATTCCAGCAACACGATGGGCCGCGCGCCGTCGGAGTCTGACAGGGTCAGGCGGTAGAAATCCTTGCCACCGGGATTGCGGGTGACGGACACATACAGCAGCCGCGTGGCAAAGGCGCCGGGAATACCGGTGAGCGTTTCATAGACTTCATCGGCAACGCGGTGAGCCAGCATGCGCGCTTCATTCACATGCCCCTCCTCATAGCCGCTAAGCACCCGGGCCTGGCGATTGACATCGAAGAGCTCGTACTCGATGCGCATCTGCACCTGGCCGGTCACCGAGGCTCGCCCAATCAGGACATATTCGGTGTTGATCGCCCGCCAGTCGCGGTAGAACACTTCCTGCTGTGTTGAGGGACGGGCCAGCATGTCGCCGCGCCCGACCGGGTCGAACTGACCACTGCGCGCCAGGTCGTTGTCGATCACCTGCGCCACATCCTCCGGCGCCGTGCCACCACCCTGCCAGGCAAAGGGCACCACAGCGATCGCGGTGGGGTTGTCCATGCCCTGGGTGATCTCGATCACCAATTCAGCCCGGGCGCTTATGGTTGCCAGCGCGACCACGGTCGCTACCAGCACTGCTGTCAGGTGTTTCATCAGTAACGTAGATCCTCTGGTCGGAAGAGCAGGCGAAAGCGCCTGAAGTTCTGTTCAAATTCCCGGGGTGGCAGGTTCTTCAGCTCCGGAAAATTGCCGGCACGCTCGACCGCGGCAATCGCCGAGCGATCAAAGGCGGTGTCACCACTGCTGCGCAACACACTCACACTGACCACTTCGCCCGTGGGTATCAACTGTATGGACAACAAAACCTCCATACCGTTGCGCGCTGTAGGCGGGCGACTCCAGCGCTGTTCGACGGTCTGGCGAATCAGCGAGGCATAACTGGCTGCCAGTTCCGCCGCAGCCGCCGCTGCGCGCGCCGCCTGGGCCGCCGCCTCACGTTGGGCCGCTTCCTGCCGCGCCTGCTCGGCCAGCTCCTGCACCGTGGGCCCCTTGGGTTCGGGCTTGGGTTCTGGCTTGGGCTTGGGTTTCTCCGCCGGCTTCGGCGTGGGCTTTGGCTCGGGCTTCGGCGCCGGCTTGGGGGCGGGCTTCGGTTCAGGTTTTGGCTTGGGCTTTACCACCGGCTTCGGTTCGGGCTTGGGTTCCGGTTTCGGCGGCGGCTTGGCGACGGGCTTGGGCTCCGGTTTCGGCGCGGGCTTCGGCTGCGCCTCGGCGAGCGTTACCAGCGTGGCGTTAATCACTTTCGGTGCCGGCTTGGGCTTGACCAGACGCTCGTCGGAGAAGGTCCAGTTTGCCGCCAACAGGAAGATGACCAGCGCGTGTAACGCCAGGGTAGCCAGCGCAGGGCGCAGGATGATGCGCGGCGTGGCCGGTTTGGCGTACAACGAGTTCACTGCGGTGGCTCTGTCACCAGTCCAACGCTGGGTGCACCGGCTTCCTGCAGGGCCGCCATCAGAGTCACCACCTCACCGTAGGGCACAGCGCGGTCCCCCCATACCAGCACCGGTTTCTCCGGGCTGCGGCGCATGACCGCGCCGACCCGCTGGGTAATCGTGGCCAGCGATAGCGCCTGGCTTTCTTCCTCACCCAGGTTCAGGAACAACTGCCCTGCACTATCGACCGAGATGATCAACGGCTCACTATCCTGGTTTTCCACCGGGTCGGCGTCGGCAGTGGGCAAGTCGACCTGAACCCCCTGCATCAGCATGGGCGCCGTGACCATGAATATGATGAGCAACACCAGCATGACGTCGATATAGGGCACGACGTTGATGTCGGCCATGGCACGGTGCTTGTCGCGCGATCTGGACACGGCGGCGGTTATCCGGCTTTCCGGTCGCGCGAGCGCAGCGCATAGGCCTGCCGGTAGAGGATGCTGGAAAACTCATCCACAAACGTGTCGTAGCGATTCAGGAAATTGTCCATGCGGTTGGAAAACCGGTTGTAGGCCAGCACGGCGGGGATGGCGGCAAACAAACCCATGGCCGTTGCGATCAGTGCCTCCGAGATCCCGGGGGCTACCGTGGCCAGGGTTGCCTGGGTGGCGTTGGCCAGGCCGCGGAATGAATTCATGATGCCCCACACCGTGCCGAACAGGCCGATGTAGGGACTGGTGGAGCCCACGGAAGCCAGGAACGACAAGTGTTTCTCCAGCCGCTCTTCCTCACGCAGCATGGCTACGCGCATGGCGCGGCGAGAGCCCTCGATAACGGCCTCTGAGTCCATCTCGGACTGCTTGGCCAGCCGTGAGAACTCCTTGAACCCGGCGCGGAAGATGCTCTCCATGCCGACAATGAGCGTGCCGCTGTCGGCGCGCTCGTTGCCTTCCCGGTAAAGCTGGGAGAGATCTATGCCCGACCAGAAGCGCTCTTCGAAGTCGTACATGTCCTCGCGGCTGTTGCGGAAATAGATAAAGCGCTGGACGATCATGTACCAGGAGGCCATGGACGCCAGCAGGAGCGTCAGCATCACCAGTTTCACAGTGACGCCGGCTTCCATAATCAGGTGGACAATACTTAATTGCGCTTCCAAGTGTCGGGCTCCCCCTCAGTGAACCTGCGCCTGGCGCAGGGTATCCAGCATGGTGCGTGGCAAACGCTGCGGCTGCAGTGAACTGCGGCCGACACAGGCAAGCGTGACTCCGGCGGACGCCAGCAGTTCACCGTCGCGACACACATCCTGCTGCAGGATCATGGTGGCGCCACGCACCGCCTGCAGCTGCACCTTGACCTGCAGTTCATCGTCCAGGCGTGCCGGCCGGTGGTAGCGAACGCTCACCTCGTGCACCACGAACATCAGGTCGTGATTGAAAATGTAATCCTTGCCAAAGCCGAGACTGCGCATGAACTCTGTCCGGGCGCGCTCCATGAATTTCAGGTAATTGACATAGTAGACAATGCCACCGGCGTCGGTGTCTTCTATGTAGACGCGCAGCTTAATCGAAAATTCCGCTGTGCTCACGCGCTGTTGTCCTGTTCGGGCGCCAATGGTAATTGTGCCGAATCCGGGTGGCTGGCGGCCGGCAGGCCAAAGTGCAGGTAGGCACTGCGCGTGACCATGCGCCCACGCGGCGTGCGCACCATGTAGCCCTGCTGGATCAGGTAGGGCTCAAGTACATCCTCGATGGTGCCCCGCTCCTCGGAAATGGCGGCTGCCAGGCTGTCGACCCCCACCGGACCACCGTCGAATTTCTCAATCATGGCCAGCAACAGGCGGCGATCCTGGTGATCGAAACCGCGGTGATCGACGCTCAACATGTCCAGGGCGTGATCCGCCACCTCGGCGGTGATGTGGCCGTCGGCCTTCACTTCGGCGTAGTCGCGCACCCGGCGCAACAGCCGGTTGGCTATACGTGGCGTACCCCGCGCCCGGCGCGCAATCTCCAGCGCACCGTGACTGTCCATGCCGATACCCAGGATGGCCGCAGACCGCGCCACAATCTGTGCGAGGTCCTCGACCTGATAGAACTCCAGGCGCTGCACAATGCCGAAACGATCCCGCAGGGGTGAGGTCAACAACCCCGCCCGCGTGGTGGCACCCACCAGCGTGAACGGCGGCAGGTCGAGCTTGATGGAACGCGCCGCGGGGCCCTCCCCGATCATGATGTCGAGCTGGTAGTCCTCCATCGCGGGGTAGAGGATTTCCTCGACCACGGGGCTGAGCCGGTGAATCTCGTCGATGAACAAGACATCGCCCGGCTCCAGGTTGGTCATCAACGCCGCGATGTCCCCTGCCTTTTCCAGCACCGGCCCCGAGGTCGTCTTCAGTGACACACCCATTTCATTGGCGATGATACTGGCCAACGTGGTTTTACCCAGCCCGGGCGGGCCGAAGACCAGCGTGTGATCCAGCGGCTCGCCGCGCCCGCGCGCCGCCTGCAGAAAAATAGCCATCTGGTCGCGCACGGCGGGCTGACCAACGTACTCCGCCAGCGTTTTCGGGCGGATGGCGCGGTCCAGAGCTTCCTCACGGTCCCCTGTCACCTGCGGAGCCAGCAAACGGTCGGTCTCGATCATCAGCGCTGCACCACGGCTTTCAGGGCGCGACGGATAAGCACCTCACTGTCTGCCGCCTCGTCGTCATCCACCGCGGCGACCATGCGCGCGGCCTCAGCTGGCTTGTAGCCAAGCGCAATCAAGGCGCCCTCGGCATCTGCCACGCGGCTGCTGGCAGGCGACCAGGCGGCCGCGGGCTGCCCGGCATCCGCTCCCGCCCATTGGCCCAGCCAGGGCTTGAGCTTGTCGCGCATTTCAACCAGCAGGCGTTCGGCGGTTTTCTTGCCTACACCGGGCAGCGCGACCAGCGCCGACAGATCATCGCGCTCGACGCAGCGGGCAAAGGCGACCGCATCCATACCGGAGAGAATCGTCAGTGCCAGCTTGGGACCGACGCCGCTCACTTTGACCAGTTGCCGGAACAGCGCGCGGTCGCGCTCATCGATAAAACCATACAGAAGCTGTGCGTCTTCCCGCACCACAAAATGTGTCAGCAGGGTCACGTCAGCGCCGACCTCGGGTAACTGGAACAGGGTGCTCATCGGCACCTGGATGTCGTAGCCGACACCACCTACGTCCACCAGAATGTCCGGGGGCTGCTTGTAGACCAGAGTGCCACGAATCCTGCCAATCATTCCTGCGGTTGCCTCCTAGTGGGACGCTTGATTAATTAGGTAACGCATTCTTTGCTCT
>TARA_R110002049_G_scaffold23545_7_pt1 | contig 48420 bp, 45 predicted proteins | sample TARA_R110002049 | Tara Oceans TARA_R110002049 (sample SAMEA4396941) | marine metagenome | biome: Polar Biome; feature: [SRF] surface water layer (ENVO:00010504); material: water (ENVO:00002006), including particulate matter (ENVO:01000060) such as... | depth 5 m | reverse complement strand
CCACATCATGGACCTGACACAGACTGTTCCAATGCTGGACCAGGCCCTGCAGGTCATCCGTGACACCGTCGCCAAAGGCGGCAGCATCCTGTTCGTCGGGACCAAGCGTCAGGCCGCACAGCCGATCGCCGACGCCGCCGAAAAATGCGCACAGTATTACATGAACCACCGCTGGCTTGGCGGCACGCTGACCAACTGGCAGACCGTGTCCAAATCGATTCAGCGCCTGAAATCCATCGACGAACAGTCCGAGCGCGGCTTTGAAGGTCTGACCAAGAAAGAGCGTCTGGGCATGGAACGCGACCAGTTCAAACTGGAAGCATCGCTGGGCGGTATTCGCGAAATGGGCGGTCGCCCTGACCTGATCTTCGTCATCGACGTGAAAAAAGAGCAGTTGGCCATCGCCGAAGCCAACAAACTGGGTATCCCGGTTGTTGCGGTTGTCGACACCAACTGCCCGCCCGACGGCATCGACTATATCATCCCCGGCAACGACGACGCCGCCCGTGCCATCGCGCTGTACTGCGATCTGGCCGCGCGCGCCGCACTTGACGGCATGTCCGCACAGCTGGGCGCCGCCGGTGTCGATCTGGGTGCCATGGAACAAGCGCCCGAAGAAGAAGCGCTGAGCGAAGGCGTCGAAGTCGGCAATGCATCTAACGAGACCGTGCACAACGATGCTATGGCCAAAGATGCGCCACTGGATATCGAATCCACCAAAGAGACCGTCGAAAAAGCGCAAAGCTAATTCTGTCACGGTCCTGAAACATGGGGCAGGGATATCCTGCCCCATGTTTCACCGCTCAAATTTTTATGAATGACGGGCCTATGCCCGACCCCGATTCCCAAAAGGAGAACCTACAGATGGCAATCACCGCATCTATGGTCAAAGAACTGCGCGACAGCACTGGCGCAGGCATGATGGACGCCAAAAAGGCGCTGACAGAAACCGATGGCGACATGGAAGCGGCCGTTGACTGGCTGCGCACCAAGGGCCTCGCCAAAGCCGCCAAGAAATCCGGCCGCACAGCAGCCGAAGGCCTGGTGGCCGTGATGGTCGAGGGCGGCCACGGCGCCGCTGTCGAAGTGAACTCCGAAACCGATTTCGTGGGCAAAAACGCCGACTTCCAGAAAATGGTCGCCGGTATCGCGAACGTGGCCGTTAAGTCCGCCGACATCGACGCGCTGAAAGCGGCTGACATGAACGGCAAGACCGTCGAGCAGACCGTGACAGACGCGGTTGCCGTGATCGGTGAAAACATGTCGGTCCGCCGCATGGCCACTATCGACGGTGATACCGTTGTGTCCTACGTGCACAACGCTGCCGCACCCGGCATGGGCAAAATCGGTGTTCTGGTCGCAATGACCGGTGGCAACGAAGAGTTTGGCAAACAGGTTGCCATGCACATCGCCGCCGTGAACCCTGCGTCCCTGTCCGAGGCCGATCTTGATCCAGCGGTTGTGGAAAAAGAAAAGCAGGTTCAGATGGATATCGCCCGCGAAAGCGGCAAGCCAGAAGCCGTGATCGAAAAGATGATCGTTGGGCGTATGCAAAAGTACATGTCCGAAGTGACGTTGCTGAACCAGTCCTTCGTTGTGAACCCTGACCTTACAGTCGGCAAAGCCGCCGAAGAAGCAGGCGCAACAATCACCGGCTTCATTCGTCTCGAAGTGGGCGAAGGCATCGAAGTCATCAAGGAAGATTTCGCCGCCGAAGTGGCCAAAGCCGCCAAGGGCTAAAAACCCAAATGAAATTTGAAACGAGGCGGTGTATTTTGATGCATCGCCTTTTTTCTTGCCTGTTTTTTCCGGTCGCAAATACCCTCAGGGAGTTTGAGGGACAGCGTCCCTCATTTTCTGCCGCAGGCAGGAAAGGCGGGATCACCACACGGCGATGATCCCACATGCGTCCCGCGACGGGGTGCTCGGGGAGGAGCGGGGACACAATTACCCCGGTCAACCAGGCCGATAAATAGGCCCAGCTGAACCCGGCGGCGCCAAAGAGCCTTGAAATTGCAAAGATTTAGGCGCCGTTGCTCAAGTGGCCAAACCAACCAGCAGGAGCAGGGTTACCTTGCGTTAACCTTTACCAAATCGCTAGTAAGGGATTCCATACCTTCGACACGATTTTTGCCCGCGAACGGCGCGTCAGACGTCCAATACAAACATCTGGTTGGCAAATGCCGCCTTGAGCACGGCCTGCGCGGTGGTTTCGACACAAAGCGCCTCGCGCGCCAGGCGCAGATGCTTTTCCACGGTCGCTGAGGTCAAACCCATCAACACAGCGATATCCTGCATTGTCTTGCCATCCCCGACCCATTCAAGCGCCTCGCGCTGCCGCCGCGTCAGGGCGCGACTGGGGGTGCTATAGGGCAGGGTGAGGATCTTGAGATGCGCAATCTCGTTCATCAGTTGAATATCACCGCCGTGCTCCGCCCAGATCTCATCAACCTCGGCCTGTGTGGTGCCCACACGCGCCGTCAACGCGATGGCGCCCTTAGACCGGGCAGAAATCGACTTGAAACTCACCGTATAGCCCGCAGTAACGCCCATGCGACGGTTAAAATCCAGCACCCGAACCTCAGCAGGTGTCATGGCCCGCTCGCGCGACATGTCATGCAGCACTGTCCAGCTACAGGCACCTTCATTCGCCAGTGCCCAGCGAACCATCGGTGCATGGAAATACAGACCACCCCCAAGAAACATATCGAGGTATTCATGCTTGTGATTGCTAAGGATGATGAAATCCTCAGGGTCACCCAACGACGTCGATGTGCGGTACCGGGTAAACCCATAGATCAGTCGGTCAAACCCAAATTCCGCCATCCGTTCGAGATGCGCGTCCCACAATTCCTCGATCGTTGGGGTATGTGCTATAAAATGGAGATAATCCCGTAAATTCATTTACTTACAAGCCTATCCTTAAGCGCCTGCAGCGCCATGACATAGCCAAAGGCGCCAAAGCCGCAAATCTGCCCGACAGCCACCGCCGCTATATAAGACGTGTGACGAAAACTCTCACGCGCGTGGATATTGCTCAGATGCACTTCAATCACGGGCAATTCGACTGACGAAATAGCATCCATTAGCGCCACGGAGGTGTGGGTATATGCACCGGCATTCAGCACGATCGCATCATGCTTGCCCTTGGCCGCATGAATGAGATCGATCAGCACACCTTCGTGGTTGCTTTGCTCGAACTGAATGCTCTGGCCCAGACGCGTGGCTTCGGTCACGCAGAGCGCTTCAACATCAGCCAAGGTTGTTGTGCCGTAGACGTCGGGCTGACGGGAACCGAGCAGGTTCAGGTTCGGACCGTTCAGGATCAGGACGGAGGACATCAGCGCACACTTTCGTTGGTTGATTATTGTTAACGGAGCAACGCTGCTGCTGTCCAGCATCAGCCGTCATTCAACCCTTACTGTGGCGAGAGGGGCGCAGTGTGAATCCACCCACCAAATCCACACAATACCTATAATCAGTATTATGTAAACAAAACCTACGCCCAAACCTTTGAAATCACGCCGTTCCGCGTGCTAACCCAACGCGTAGCCCGCACCGCGCACCGTACGGATGGGATCACCACCGCCATGACGCGTCAGCGCTTTTCTAAGCCGCGCGATGTGAACATCGACCGTTCGCGTGTCCACATAGATGTCACGGCCCCACACGTGGTCCAGCAATTGATCGCGGCTGAACACCCGGCCGGGCTTTTCCAACAAGGTAATAAGCAAGCGGTATTCCGTGGGCCCCAGTTTTAGTTCCTGATCAGCACGGCTGACGCGGTGACGCTCAGGATCGAGGTTGATATCATCAAAGCTCAGCATCGCCCCCGACGCCGCAGGACGTGTGCGCCGCAACTGGGTCCGTACCCGCGCCATCAGTTCGCGCAGGTTATAGGGCTTGATCACATAATCATCCGCGCCGGTCTCAAGCCCACGCACGGTATCGACCTCTTCGGACCGCGCCGACAGCATGATGATCGGAATACTGCGCGTGTCCTCACGGGTTTTGAGCTGTCGGCACACTTCAATCCCACTCATCAGCGGCATCATCCAGTCAAGGATCACCAGATCCGGCAGCGCCTCAGCAACGAGCAGCATTGCTTCCTCGCCATTCTCGGCACGGCGCACAGCAAAACCTTCTGCCTCCAGGTTATAGGCCAGCACCTCACGTTGGGCCGGTTCGTCTTCGACCAGTAGAACCTGTGGCTGTGTCACGGACATACTGTTCAACCCTTTGTATTTACAGACGTTTGATCGGCTTTTGGCCGCGCGTCGTCAGGATGTTGACCGGTAACCAGATAGACCACCTGCTCGGCAATTGCCGTCACATGGTCACCCATGCGTTCAACGTTTTTGGCAATGAAGTGCAGATGCATGCAGGCCGTAATGTTGCGCGGATCTTCCATCATAAAAGTCAGGAATTCCCGGAACAGCGCGTTGTACATCTGGTCGACATCTTCGTCGCGGCTGATTACATCCAGCGCCAAGCTGGCGTCGCGTTGAATATAGGCGTCCAGCGCATCTTTCAGCATACCCTCGACGGTGCGCGCCATGCGGCGGATGGCACCGGTGCTGTCGCTCACGGGCGGCATCTGGGCCAAAACACTGGTGCGCTTGGCCATATTTTTCGCATAGTCGCCAATACGTTCCAGGTTGGCACTAATCTTGATCACGCTCAACGTCAGGCGCAGGTCGACGGCTGTGGGTGCCCGCAAGGCGATCACTCGCGCAGCGCTTTCGTTTATTAATTCTTCAAGCCCATCAATGGCTTGGTCGCCGTTCCTAACCTGAAGTGCGAGTTCTTCGTCGCGGGTTTCCAGCGATTGCGCGCCCAGCCGAATGGCATCTTCGACCAGGCCGCCCATCTTCATGATCTGCGCCTGGACGCCTTCTAGGTCGCGGTCAAAAGCCGATGCAATGTGTTGATCTGACATGATATTATCCAATCCGGCCGGTGATATAGCTTTCGGTGCGTGGGTCTTTGGGGTTGGTGAAAATGTCGTCGGTGTCGCCAAATTCAACCAGATTACCAAGGTGGAAAAAGGCGGTTTTCTGGCTGACGCGCGCGGCCTGCTGCATCGAGTGGGTCACGATCACCACCGAAAAATTCTTCCGCAATTCGTCGATCAATTCCTCGACTTGTGCCGTTGCAATTGGGTCCAGCGCGGAACAGGGTTCATCCATCAGCAGCACCTCGGGTTCCGTCGCCACCGCGCGCGCGATGCACAGGCGCTGTTGTTGGCCACCCGACAGTCCAGTTCCGGGTGCGTGCAGCCGATCCTTAACTTCGTTCCAGATCGCGCCACGCCGCAAAGCGCGCTCGACGATTTCGTCCAACTCGGCCTTGTTGCGTGCCAACCCGTGAATACGTGGACCGTAGGCGACATTGTCATAGATCGACTTTGGAAACGGGTTCGGCTTTTGAAAAACCATGCCGACCTTGGCCCGCAGCTGGACCGGATCGACTTTGCGGTCATAGATATCTTCGCCATCGATGCGGATGTCACCAGTTACCCGGCATACATCAATTGTGTCGTTCATCCTGTTGATACAGCGCAGAAATGTCGACTTGCCACAGCCCGATGGCCCGATAAATGCGGTCACAGTATTGGCGCTGATATCGACGTTCACGTCCTTGATGGCATGGGTGTCGCCGTAATAGACCTGCACATTGCGGGCCGCGATCTTGACGGGGTGCGTTGTCACGTCATTCTCCGAAATTCTGTTGTCTTTCATGGGTCCCGTCCTTTGAATTTACCAGCGCCGCTCAAACCGGCGGCGCAGCAGTACGGCGATGGCGTTCATCGAGATCAGAAACACCAGCAGGATGATGATACCGCCCCAGGCCCGTTCGTAAAAGGCAGGGTCGGCGCGTTTGGCCCATTCGTAGATCTGGGCCGGCATGGCAGAGTTCGGGGACATCAACCCCGAGGCAATGCTGTCAGGGGGGTTGGAGGCGATGAAACCGACCATACCGATCAGCAGCAGTGGTGCGGTTTCCCCCAACGCCTGCGCCAGCCCGATGATGGTCCCGGTCAGAATGCCGGGTGCGGCGAGTGGTAGGACATGATGGAACACCGATTGCATTTTCGACGCCCCTACCCCCAATGCCGCGTCACGGATCGACGGCGGCACAGATTTCAACGAGGCGCGGGTCGAGATTATGATGGTTGGCAGGGTCATCAGCGTCAGCACCAGACCCCCGACCAGCGGGGCGGAGTTGGGCAGGTGCATGTAGTTGATAAACACCGCCAGCCCGAGGATACCGAAAACGATGGACGGCACCGCTGCGAGGTTCGATATGTTTACCTCAATGATGTCCGTGATCCAATTCTTCGGGGCAAATTCCTCAAGATAGATCGAGGCGGCAACGCCGATCGGCAGGGCGAGCGCCAGCACCACCAACATCATGAAAAACGACCCGATCATCGCCACGCCCATACCGGCCGCCTCGGGCCGCTGGTCCGATGCGTCGGCGCCAGTAATGAAATCAAGGTTAAAGCGTTTGCGCAGGCTGCCATCCGCCACCAGGGCGTCGACCAGATCCAATTGGTCACTATTGATGTTCTTATCGTTGGCAATACTGTCGCGGGTGACACGCCCCTTGAGATAGCCGTCCACCCGGCTGTTGGTCAGAAACTCGAAGTCAACCGAGGTGCCGATCAGGTCTGGGTTGGCCAGAACAAAGTCACGCAGCGTGGCGGCGGCGTCCTTGGACAAGAGTTCGGCCATGGCCTTGGGCTTGAGAGTTGTTTCAATCCCGGCGGCTTCAATCTTGGTTTCAAAAGCCTGCTGCATCAGAGGCGCATACCCAAAGGTCGATACCTTCTTGATCTCGTCAAGGTTGCGATTGCCGTTTTTGTCCAGCTTGGCGGCAAGCAATTGCACCGGCAGGCTGACATAGGTCTGCTGAAATGCGCCCGTGCCACGCGACACGATTGTGAACAACAGAACCATCAGCATCATCAGGCCGATCCCGATAGCCGCGACGCCGTAGAACTTGAACCGCGTCTCAGCCGCATTGCGGCGTTTCGTGCGCGCGTCCTGTACCAGCAGCGAGGCACCGCTGGGGGTGGCGAGGTTGGGGATATCGGTCATTCGTACTGCTCCCGGTATTTGCGCACGATATATAGGGCCATCACATTCAGCCCCAGTGTCAGGACAAAAAGCGTAAGACCGAGGGCAAAGGCCACCAGCGTTTCAGGGCTTGAGAAATCGCCGTCGCCTGTCAGTTGGCTGACAATGCGGGTGGTGATTGTTGTCATAGCTTCCAACGGGTTGCCGGAAATGCGGGCAATCGCCCCTGCCCCCAGCACCACGATCATGGTCTCACCGATTGCACGGCTGGCCGCCAGCAATACGGCGCCCACGATCCCCGGCAATGCGGCGGGGATCACCACCTGCCGAATGGTCTCCGAATGGGTCGCGCCCAGCCCGAAAGACCCGTCGCGCATCGTCTGTGGGACCGCGTTGATGATGTCATCCGACAGCGAAGACACGAAAGGGATCAACATGATGCCCATGACCAACCCGGCCGTCAGCACCGACGTAGCCCCAGACATCCATTCTACGCCCAAGAGCCCGTCCTCACCCCGGCCAAACAGTTTGACCAGCGCGGGGCCAACCGTCAGCAGGGCAAACAGACCATAAACGATGGTTGGGATACCGGCGAGGATTTCCAGCAAGGGTTTGGCAATGGCACGCACCTTGGGCCCGGCATATTCGCTAAGGTAGATCGCGGCAAACAGCCCGATCGGCACCGCCACGATCAACGCAATGACCGAGATATAAATCGTGCCCCAAAGCAGCGGCAGGATCGACAGATCACTGTCACCACGGAAATTCGGTGCCCAGGCTGATCCGAAAAAGAAATCTTGCCAAGGGTGCAAGCGGAAGAAGTTGATCGATTCAAACAACATCGACAGCACGATGCCCACGGTCGTCAGAATGGCGAGTGATGCAGCGAGGATCAAAAGCGCCTTGATGCCGCTTTCAACCATGTTGCGGGCCCGAAAATCGGCTGTGCTGCGCCGCAGGGCCACGATCAGCCCCGCCAGCGCCAGCGCGGCCACGATAACAGTGCGCCACAAATGCCCGGTGGCGTTCAGCGTGCGGTATTTCTGCGCCGCTTTCAGCACCGCAGCGTTCACATCACCCCCCAATGCCACGCCGCGCTCGGCCAGACGGGCACGCAAATCGGTCTGTGCGTCCAGCGTCACGGCTTCGTCCCGCGTCAGCACACCGGCCGCCACGGCCTCGTCCAATCCGTCGGCCAGACGGCGCACATCGCTCATTACGAGGTTGATTGAAGACCCTTCAGCGATCGCCGTGTCGGGGATCATGTCCACCACGGCGTTCTGCACGATCACCGGCTGCACCAGCAGCCAGACAGCCAGCACCAAGAGCGACGGGATCGCCACGCACATCGCAGCATTGTAGCCATAATATCCCGGCAACGAATGAAGTTTTCGGACGTCGCCCCCGGCAGAGGCGATGGCCTTGCGGCGCGCCATCACGTATCCCAGCACGGCCAGACCTGCGACTACGATCACCAGCAGCAGCACCGATGCAGATGTCAGAATTTGTCCCACATGTCCCCCAGCGGATCAAAAATAAGCGTGACCGGGGGCAGCTACCTGCCTCCGGTCACAATCGTTTTGGTTCAGGAACCGCCGCCCAGAACGGTCTCGTCAGCCACAACCGCTTGCGTGTCGGCCAACTCGGGGTCGGATACCAGGCCGTATTCGGCCAAGGGGCCATCGGGGCCTGCAATCTCGTCGGCAACGAAGAATTCAGCGTATTCCTTCAGGCCAGGGATAACGCCGATATGCGCTTTCTTGACATAGAAATACAGCGGACGTGACACCGGGTAATCGCCGGCGGCGATGCTTTCGGTCGATGGCACGACGCCGCCCATGGTGGCAACCTGAAGCTTGTCAGTGTTGTTTTCGTAGAACGCCAGACCGAACACGCCGATACCGTCCTTGTTGCTTTCGATCCGGGCCAGCGTTTCGGTATAGTCACCGTCGATGTCCACGGATTTGCCATCGCTGCGCAGCGCGATGCACTCTTTCTCGGCGGCCTTGCCCTTGGCTTTGTCATCTTCGCCTGTTGCCACTTCGAGGAACTTTTCGAAATCACCGGTGGCTTCGCAACCGGCCAGGATCACTTTTTCCTCAAACACTTCGCGTGTGCCGTGCTTGGTGCCGGGGATGAACGCCTGGATCGGCTGGGCCGGGAACGCGGGGTTCACCTGATCCCATGTGGTGTAGGGGTTGGCGGTCACTTTGCCGTCGACAACCACATTGGCGCTCAGGGCTTTGTACCAATCGGTCGGGGTGAATTCAAAGGCGTTGCCCGCGATGTCAGAGGCGAACACGATGCCATCATAGCCGACACGCACTTCGATGATGTCGGTGACGCCGTTCTCGGCGCAGACGGCGACTTCACTGTCCTTGATCTTGCGGCTCGCGTTGGCCACGTCGATGGTGTTTTCACCCACGCCTTCGCAAAACCGCTTGAGACCGGCAGAGGAGCCGCCCGATTCCACGACCGGTGTCGGGAAATCAAAGTTTTCGCCAAAGGCTTCGGCGACGATGGAGGCGTAGGGCAGCACGGTGGACGAGCCTGCAACCTGCACCTGATCGCGCGCAGCGGCGGCAGTGGCAGAAACGGCGGCAATGGCCAGCGCGGATGTGGTGAGTTTTGCGAGTGACATGATGTCTCCTGTCAGTTGCGAATTGATGATCACCCCCATGGTGATCTTGCCGCCCGTCTATGGGGCCTGTGCTGAGCTTTTGTGACACGCATGTTACAGTTTTATGACAGAGGCCGCTTTGACAAGAAAAACTGTCACAAAATCATGGCACGGCGGGTTCCAGCGGCAATATCACATGAAATTGCGCCCCCTCACCCAGCGAGCTGGTAATTTTCAGCCGCCCCCGGTGACGGTTCAGGATGTGTTTGACGATGGCAAGGCCCAGCCCGGTGCCCCCGAGGGCGCGGCTGCGGTGGCTGTCGGCACGGTAGAACCGCTCGGTCAGGCGCGGCAGATGTAGCGGGTCGATTCCCGGACCGTGGTCAGTGACCGTCACGCGCACGCCGGGGCCCCGCATCGCCGGATCATGGGGGTCCGTCGTCACGTCGACCTCCACCGCCCTGTCCGCACCGCCATATTTAATCGCGTTCTCCACCAGATTGGTAAAGACCTGCAACAATTGATCGGCATCCCCCAGCACGGGCAACGCGGCGTTACCGAACCTGGCGTGCAGCGTCACGTTGTTGTCCCTGGCCAGCGGGGTCAGATTGCGCAGGGTACGCTCCAGCACATCGCGCAGGTTGACTTCTGACACCGGGCGCACGCGCTCTTCCGCTTCGACCCGGCTGAGCGAGAGCAGATCCCCCACCAGACGGTTCATCCGCTCGGCCTCGCCCGCCATAATGCCCAGAAACCGCTCCCTGGCAGCCGCGTCATCGCGTGCCGGACCGCGCAACGTCTCGATAAAGCCCATCAGCGCCGTCAGAGGCGTGCGTAGTTCGTGGCTGACGTTGGCAACAAAATCGCGGCGCATCTGCCCTGCCTGCGCCAGATCTGTGACATCGCGAAAGCTTAACAAAGCGACACCGCTGTCCCCAACGGCGCGCAGACTGACATCATAGCTGGTGTTGTTCTCACCTTCGCTGGCCAGGAACCGCGCCAATTGGTCACCCTGCCCGGCAAGACATTTTTCCACCGCTTCGACCAGCGTAGGCTGGCGCAGCACGGTGATGAAATGCCGCCCCAACGCGCCCTTGCCAAGCAGCGGCTCTGCCGCCGCATTCAGCGCCACGATCCTTTCGCCGCGATCAATCGCCACGCTCGGTAACGACAACGCCGCCACCAGATCCTGCAAAAGGCCGGGCTGCGCCATTGTGTCAGATCGGCTCTAGGTCGCGCCGAAACCGGCAGGCGTTTTCGCTGTAATGCTTGGCGCTGGCGGTCAGCATCTGGATCGCCGCATCATCGAGCATCCGCACCACCTTGCCCGGCGCCCCCATCACAAGACTACCATCCGGGATCACCTTGTTTTCCGTAATCAGCGCCCCTGCCCCGATCAGGCAGTTGTTACCGATCTTGGCCCCGTTCAATATGGTCGCCCCCATGCCGATCAGGGAATTGTCACCAATGGTGCACCCGTGCAGCATCACCTTGTGCCCGATCGTGCAGTTTTCCCCGATCGTCAGCGGAAACCCCATATCGGTGTGAAACACGCAGTTTTCCTGCACATTGCTGCCGGTCCCTACGGTGATCACCTCGTTGTCGCCACGCAGGGTTGCGCCAAACCAGACCGAACTTTCGGCGGCCAGAACCACCTTGCCGATGATATTGGCATCGGGGGCAACCCAGGCGTCTGGGTGCACATCGGGGCGGGCTGCGGCAAGGGCGTATAGGGTCATGACGGATCCTCGAATTCGGATTGCAGTTTGCGCACGTGGTCCAGCAGTTTGGGCTGTTGTGAGCGGCGAAAGCGTTCGGCGGTAATAATCGCCTTCAGGCGCGCTTCGGTATCGACCAGATCATCGTTGATCAGCACATAATCGTACCCATCCCAATGGCTGATCTCATCCCAGCATTCCGACATACGCAGGGCGATGGTTTCGGCACTGTCCTGGCCGCGAGACACCAACCGGCGCTTTAATTCGGCAATCGAGGGCGGCAAGATGAAAATCGACAAAACGTGCTGTTTCATCGTCGAATTGCTGATTTGCTGGGCCCCCTGCCAATCAACGTCAAAAAGCACGTCGCGGCCGTTGTCGATCGCCTTTTGGACGGGCTCGCGCGGCGATCCATAGTAATTGCCGAACACGCGGGCATGTTCCAGCATGTCGCCCTGATTGACCGACGCTCGGAACTGGTCCTGAGACAAAAAGTAGTAATCCTGCGCTTCGACCTCGCCGGGCCGCGGCGCGCGGGTCGTGGCAGACACCGAGAACTGCAACGAAGCATCCCATTCGCGCAGCTTTCGTGCCAGCGTCGATTTGCCAGCCCCCGAGGGTGAGCTGAGAATGATCAGCAGGCCAAGTCGGTCACTCATGTCTTACTCCACATTCTGTACTTGTTCGCGCATCTGGTCGATGACGGCCTTCAACGCCAGCCCGACATTGGTTAACTCGGTATTCTGCGCCTTGGAGCATAGGGTGTTAGCCTCGCGGTTGAACTCCTGCATCAGGAAATCCAGCTTGCGCCCCACGGCACCGCCCTGCGCGATCAACGCCCGTGCTGCCGCGACATGCGCGGCAAGCCGGTCTATTTCTTCGGTCACGTCTGATTTAACGGCAATCAACGCCAGTTCCTGCGCCACCCGGGCCGGGTCCGCGCCCTCTGCATTGTCCATCACACGCGCCAGATTGCGGCGCAGATTAGCGGCCATCTCGTCTTTGCGGGCCACGGCCAGCGATGCGGCTTGGGCACTCAGTGCTTCGATCTCGGTCAGCTGGGCCTGCATCACCCGCGCCAATGCCGCCCCCTCGCGGACACGCATATCGTTGAAATCGTCCAGCACACTGGGGAATTCGGCCAAAAGAGTTGCTGCCAAGGCGCTGCTGTCCTCATCGACCTCGCCCTGCTCAAGGATGCCGCGCATCGTGACGATATCGGTTGCTTTGGACGGTGCCAGCGACACCCCGGCATCCATTGCGCGCGCTTCGATGGTGTGCAGCGCGTCAAGCAACAGATCCAACTGATCGGTATTGACCTGCACCGCGCCACCGCCCTCGTCGCGGCTGATCCGCAGATTGCAGGTGATGTTTCCGCGCGCGGTGCCGGCGCCGAGCTGCTTGCGCAACGCCGTCTCCAGCCCGTCAATCCAATCGGGTACCCGCAGGCGCAGGTCCTGCCCCTTGCCGTTGACCGACCGCAGTTCCCAGCCCCACGAATAAGGCGCCATCGCCCCGCTGGCCGACGCGAAACCTGTCATCGAACGGATCATTGGCCGTGCCCCCTGCGTGTTCAGATACGTCCTGCCTTACGGCGAATCCCCCGCAAGGGGCAAGCCCCCCGCCGCGCGACGGGGTCGGCTGCGCGGGCCTCAGCGGTTAACCAAAGGCGCGGTTTATGCACAAACCAAGGTCAAATTGGCGTATTAATGTTTTAGTAAGTATTTCGGCACGGGCTGTACGCGCGCATACGTGGCTTTGGTCGCCCGTGTCGTTGAAATGTGGCCCGCAACATAGGTAAGGCGGTCGTCGATGGACAAGTTCACCCAGAACGCGCAAAATGTAGTCTCAATGTCAGATTATCAGCCAGATACCGGCTATGCGGCTGTCGCCCAGATCGAAGCCTATTGGGAAGCGCTGCGTGGCAATCGTTTGATGCCCAAACGGTCAGAGATCGACCCGCGCGGGATCGAACTGGCGTTGGAATATGCCTTTATCCTTGAACGCATCTCGCCCGGGGTTGCCAGAATGCGCATTGCTGGAAGCCATCTGCGCGATCTGATGGGGATGGAGGTGCGGGGCATGCCCGTCACGACGTTCTTTGTTCCCGAGGCACGGCGCGCCGTCGCGGCCACCGTCGAGAGCCTGTTTCAACTGCCCGGCCAATGCACCATGCACCTGTCGGCCCAATCTGGTCAGGGCCGCCCGCCACTGGAGGCGCGGATGCTGATCTTGCCCCTCAAAAGCGATCTGGGCGATGTCAGCCGCGCGCTGGGGTGTATCGTGTCACGCGGCGATATCGGGCATTCTCCGCGCCGTTTCTCTGTGACGCGCCAAGACCTGCGGTCAAGCATGGGCCGCACGGCCCCCCTGCCCCAACCGGCGACCCCAGCCACGGTTGATCGACCAAAGCGGCCGCTTGATGTTGTTCCGGGCATGGCAGAGGCCGCGAGACGGTTTGAGGGCTCAGACGACAAACGCCGCCCCCCCTATCTGCGCCTGATCAAATCCGACGATTAACGCCGCCGCGCCCGTCTGACCCCGATACCGGCGGCCAAAGCGCGATGCCGCAGGCACAGCGCCTGCGACATCGTTTGATCAACTGGCCGCTTGCGACATCTGCGCACCCCGGCGTGCCGAAAGCTCCTCGGCCACCAGGAAGGCCAGTTCCAGCGACTGACTGGCGTTCAGACGTGGATCGCAGGCGGTGTGATAGCGATCTGACAGGTCTTCATCGCTGACCGCGCGCACACCACCGGTACATTCGGTCACATCTTGGCCTGTCATCTCGAAATGCACCCCACCCGGCACGGTGCCTTCGGCCTGATGCACGCCAAAAAATTCACGCACTTCGCGCAGCACGGAATCGAACGGCCGCGTCTTGTAGCCGGTCGAGGATTTGATCGTGTTGCCGTGCATCGCATCGCAGGTCCAGACGACGTTCGCCCCCTCTTCCTGCACCGTCTTGATCAGCCGCGGCAGATGATCACCAACGCTGCCTGCGCCAAAGCGCGCAATCAGGGTAAGGCGCCCGGCTTCGTTGTCGGGGTTCAGGGTCGTCATCAGACGCTTGAGGTCTTCGCTGGTCATGGAAGGGCCGCATTTCAGACCGATGGGGTTCTGCACGCCACGGGCAAATTCGACATGCGCGCCGTCGGGCTGACGGGTGCGGTCACCGATCCAGATCATGTGGCCGGAACCGGCCAGCCATTTACCGGTCTGGCTGTCCTGACGGCACAGCGCCTCTTCGTATTCCAGCAGCAGCGATTCATGGCTGGTGTAGAATTCGACCGATTGCAACGTATGCGCGGTGTCAGAGGTAACCCCTGCCGCAGCCATGAAATCCAGCGTGTCCGAGATGCGGTTGGCAATCTCGCGGTATTTCTGCGCCTTCTCTCCGTCGGTAAAGCCCAGTGTCCAGCCGTGCACCTGATGCACGTCGGCATAACCACCCGTCGAAAACGCGCGGATCAGGTTCAGCGTCGCGGCGGCCTGCGTATAGGCGCGCAGCATTTTGGCGGGGTCCGGGATGCGGGCCGCCGGCGTGAACTCAAGCTCGTTGATGATATCGCCCCGGTAACTGGGCAGTTCCACACCGTCGACCACTTCGGTCGGCGCACTGCGCGGCTTGGCAAACTGGCCCGCCATCCGGCCCAGCTTGATCACCGGCACCTTGGCACCGTGGGTCAGCACGATGGCCATCTGCAACATCACCTTAAACGTATCGCGGATGCCGTCCGAGCTGAATTGTTCAAAGCTTTCGGCGCAATCGCCGCCCTGCAACAAAAATGCCTCGCCCCGTCCGGCTGCCGCCAGGTGCTTTTTCAGACGCCGCGCTTCACCTGCAAAGACCAGAACGGGATATCGCGCCAATTGGGCCTCAACCGCATTCAACGCTGCCTGATCGGGATAATCGGGCATCTGAATACGCGGTTTACTGCGCCAGCTTGATTTGCTCCAGTCGTTCATAATCTCTACTCCGCTACGTTGCGCCCCATGTTGGCGCTATCGTGAACCTTTCCTATACAAAAGCATGGGCTAAGAGACCAGAACCGAAATTCGGACCCTTGACGTTGGGACAGACGCATGAGCAAGGTTTGCGGCAAGTCTTGTCGCCTATGGCTCATGGCGACACAGCACGATCAAGAATAGAAAGATGCCGCGATGTCAGAACCGCGCCAGGCCGCCCGCACAATGCCGCAAAGCGACAAACCGCGTCGGTTTGTCTTTGTCCTGCTCGACAATTTCACACTGCTAAGCTTTGCTTCGGCAGTGGAATGCCTGCGCATTGCCAATCGCATGGCCGGCCGTGACGCCTATTCGTGGCGCATCGTGGGCGAAAGTGGAGACACGGCGGCCAGTTCATCGGGCGCAGTGTTTGCGCTTGATGGCGACCTGGATGAGTTGACCCGCGACGACACAGTGATGATCTGCGGCGGCATTGACGTGCAGGCGGCCACCACCAAGAAACTGTTAGGCTGGTTGCGCCGCGAATCCCGCAAAGGGCTGATTGTGGGCGGGTTATGCACCGCGGCCTATACGCTGGCCAAGGCTGGTCTGCTCGACGGTAAGAAAGCGACGATTCACTGGGAGAACCAGGATAGCTTTTCAGAGGAATTCGAAGAGGTGACGCTGACCAAATCGGTCTTTGTCGCCGATGGCAACCGCCTGACCACTGCTGGGGGTACATCCTCCATTGACCTGATGCTCAAACTGATTGCCGACGATCTGGGCGAGGATCTGGCAAACGCCGTGGCCGACCAACTGATCTATTCGTCGATCCGTACCGATCAGGACACCCAGCGTCTGTCCGTGCCCACGCGGATCGGCGTGCGCCATCCCAAGCTGAGCCAGGTCATTCAGATGATGGAGACCAATATCGAAGAGCCGATCAGCCCGTCGGTCCTGGCGCGCGATGTCGGCATGTCGACGCGACAGCTGGAGCGGCTGTTCCGGCGTTATCTTAACCGGTCGCCCAAAAGATACTACATGGAACTGCGCCTGCAAAAGGCCCGTAACCTGTTGATGCAAACGGATATGAGCGTGATCAACGTGGCGCTGGCCTGTGGTTTTGCCTCGCCGTCGCATTTTTCGAAATGCTACCGGGCGCATTATGACACGACGCCCTACCGCGAACGCGGGTCACATGCCGCGCGGTTGTCGATCTGATCCAAGTGCCCGCCTGACCGAACGCCCGCCTGACCAAACACCCATTTGACCAAGTCCGCGCGCGTTGTACCACCGCCGGGCCGGGGCCAGCGCCGACCGCCCGAGGGTCATCCGGCAAGGTGAAAATCAAGGGTCGATGCGGTAAACCGTGCCGTTGGTTTCCGAAATAAACCAGATCGACCCATCAGGCGCCTCAACAATATCACGTACGCGCTTTGTGGCCTCGGTCTTGATCTGGTCAACCTCTTGCAATGGGTCACCGCTGAGCCGCGAGATGTAGTCAAACTTCAACGAGCCCACAAATATATCGCCGCGCCAAGCGGCAAATCCGGCACCGGAATAGATCATCAGCCCCGACGGTGCGATCGACGGGTCCCAATAGAACTGAGGCTGTTCCATTCCCGGTTTCGCCGTACCCTCACCAATCTTGAAGCCTGAGTAATGTCGGCCATAGGAAATGATGGGCCAGCCATAGTTGGCGCCTTTTTCAATGCGGTTCACCTCGTCACCGCCCTTGGCCCCATGCTCGGACACCCAAAGAGTGCCGTTCAGGTCCAACCCCGCCCCTTGCGGATTGCGGTGGCCAAAGCTCCAGATTTCCGGCAGCACATCGGGCACCCCCAGAAACGGGTTATCGGCAGGCACACTGCCGTCGGGATTGATGCGAATAATACTGCCATTGTGCCTGCTGCGGTCCTGGGCCGCCGCGCGGTCACCACGTTCACCAAGGGTCACGAACAAGCTGCCGTCGGTCCCCTCCACCACCCGCGAGCCAAAATGCTGGCCACCCGAATTGCCCGGCCGCATTTCGAAAAGCTGCACAACATCCAAAAGCTGACGCCCGTCTTCCGACAGGCGCGCCGCCGCCAGCGCCGTCCCAGACCCACCCCCGCGCTGGGCTTTGGCGTAGGTCAGGAAAAGACGTCGGCTTTGTGAAAAATCACGCGCCAGTGTGATATCAAGCAAGCCGCCCTGCCCGCCGACCTCAATCGCTGGCAGGCCCGCCACCTCGATCCGTTGATCCCCCTGCACCAGCAGCAATTGCCCGGCCCTTTGCGTCACCAACACCCCACCCGCAGGCAGTGGCGCGATGGCCCAAGGGGTCTCTAACCCCGTAACCACAGGTTGAATATCAGGGGGTTCCTGCGCCTGTGCCGCCTCAAGCGAAATAATGATCGGGACGGCGCCAAGCAGGACTTTGGCAAAATTTTTCGGGAATCTCACGCTCACCCTCCTGATTTGCGAACTCATTTCAGTAAATGTAGGAAGCGTGGTCAAATTTTCCATCCCAACGCCCCCCGCACCCCGACCGACACGCCTGACAACGGGGCAAAAATCTACTTTTCTTTTACCAGACCAGCCCCTAACCTTCGTTTTGAACATGATGTTCCAACTAGGGAGAAAACAATGAAAAAGATGCTTATGGCCACAACGGCTGCGGCTCTGCTGGCGGGCAACGCATGGGCTGATGCCCACGCTAAGGAAGTGAAACTTGGGGTTGAATTCGGTTTTACCGGCCCGATTGAATCACTGACCGGCCCCATGGCTGCCGGCGCCGAATTGGCGATGAAAGAAGTGACCGACAGCGGCATGTTCATGGACGGTGCCAAAGTTGTGTCGATCCGCGCCGATGACGGCTGCATCGACAACGGTATGGCTGTGGCCGGTGCCGAACGTCTGATCGCCGAAGGCGTCAGCGGCATCATCGGTGGCGACTGCTCCGGTGTGACTGGTGCGATCCTGCAAAACGTGGCGATCCCGAACGGCATGGTGATGATTTCGCCATCCGCCACGTCGCCTGGTCTGTCGACCATGGAAGACAACGGCCTGTTTTTCCGCACATCGCCATCTGACGCCCGCGAAGGCGAAGTCATGGCGGAAATTCTGACGGAGCGTGGCGTCAAATCCATCGCCCTGACCTATACCAACAACGACTACGGCAAGGGTCTGGCGGACGCGATCGAATCCTCGTTCAAAGCTGCGGGTGGTGAAGTGACCATCGTTGCCGCCCACGAAGACGGCAAAGCTGACTACTCCGCCGAAATGGGCGCGCTGGCCTCGGCTGGTGGCGATCTGCTGGTTGTCGCAGGCTACCTTGATCAGGGCGGCGCCGGCGTCATCAAAGCAGCGCTGGATTCGGGTGCTTGGGATACATTCGGTCTGCCCGGTGGCATGATCGGTGAAAACCTGCCAAAAACCATCGGTCCGGACCTGAACGGCTCTTACGGCCAGATCGCCGGCTCCGAAGGTCAAGGCATCGACAAACTTGTCGAAATGGCAGGCGATGCATTTGATGCGACCTCGCCTTACACCCCCGAAAGCTATGATGCAGCGGCGCTGTTCATGCTGGCGATGCAGGCGGCAAACTCCACCGATCCGGCAGAGTACAAGGAAAAGATCCTCGAAGTGGCCAACGCGCCCGGCGAGAAAATCTATCCCGGTGAGCTGGGCAAAGCGCTTGAACTGCTCAAGGCAGGCACCGACATCGATTACGTCGGCGCCTCTGCTGTCGAGCTGATCGGCCCAGGTGAATCTGCGGGCACCTACCGCATGATCGAAGTCAAAGACGGCAAGAACGAAACCATCGGTTTCAAGTAAATCCGTCGCGACAGCGATATGAGACAGACAATACAGCCCGGAGCAATCCGGGCTGAATTGCTACATAAAGATCAAAAAACAGATCCGCCACATTGCTGGCAGACACGGGGATGGACATATGATCGTCGTTCACGACGTACACAAACACTTCGGCGGGTTTCACGCCGTTGACGGGGCAAGCCTGTCAATCGAAAAGGGGTCGATCACAGGGTTGATCGGGCCAAACGGGGCGGGAAAGACCACTCTTTTCAACGTGATCGCTGGCGTTCTTAAACCGACCTCCGGGCGTGTGACCATGGACGGCGAAGACATCACCGGCCTGCCCCCGCACGAGTTGTTTCACAAAGGACTGCTGCGCACCTTCCAGATCGCACATGAATTTTCGTCGATGACATGCCGCGAAAACCTAATGATGGTGCCGGGCAACCAATCGGGTGAGACGCTGTGGAACACTTGGTTTGGCGCCAAACGCATCGCCGACGAGGAACGCGCGCTGGCGGCCAAGGCCGACGAGGTGCTGGAATTTCTGACCATTGAACATCTGGCCGACCAGAAGGCAGGCCAAATCTCGGGCGGGCAGAAAAAGCTGCTGGAACTCGGGCGCACCATGATGGTGGACGCCAAGATCGTATTCTTGGACGAAGTAGGCGCCGGCGTGAACCGCACCCTGCTCAACACCATCGGTGACGCGATCATTCGCCTGAACAAAGAACGCAATTACACCTTTGTCGTGATCGAACATGACATGGATTTCATCGGCCGCCTCTGCGATCCGGTGATCTGCATGGCCGAAGGTCACGTGCTGGCCCAAGGCACGCTGGACGAGATCAAGGCAAACGAACAGGTGATCGAGGCCTACCTCGGCACCGGTCTTAAGAACAAATCAAAGGTGGGCGCATGAGCAGTGATCCTTACGGCGACCGCGGCAACAAAGATGTGTCGATCGCCAACCCCAAAGGCATGGGCAGCGTAATGCCCAAGGCCAGCGGCAAATCCTTTCCCGCCCCCGGTGGCCCTTTCTTGATCGGTGACAGCATGACGGCGGGCTACGGCAACGGCCCCGATATCCTGCATGATTGCACCATTGCGGTTGAAAAAGGTGAAATCGCCGTCATCGTCGGCCCCAATGGTGCCGGCAAATCGACGGGCATGAAGGCCGTGTTCGGCATGCTCGATATGCGCAAGGGCCATGTGCGGCTTGATGGTGAAGACATCACACATCTGTCGCCGCAAGACCGCGTGGCCAAGGGCATGGGGTTTGTGCCGCAGACGTCCAATATCTTTACCTCGATGACCGTCGAGGAAAATCTGGAAATGGGCGCCTTTATCCGCCGCGACGATTTCCGCGATACACTGGCGCAGGTCTATGACCTGTTTCCGATCCTCAAGGACAAACGGCTACAGGCCGCGGGCGAATTGTCAGGCGGCCAGCGTCAGCAGGTTGCCGTGGGTCGCGCCCTGATGACGCAGCCCAAGGTCTTGATGTTGGATGAACCCACCGCCGGGGTCAGCCCCATCGTGATGGATGAACTTTTTGACCGCATCATAGAGGTGGCCCGCACCGGCATCCCGATCCTGATGGTCGAACAGAACGCCCGCCAAGCGCTTGAAATCGCGGACAAAGGGTTTGTCCTCGTGCAGGGCGCGAATGCATTTACCGGGACCGGCAAGGAATTGCTGAACGATCCCGAAGTGCGCAAATCTTTCCTGGGGGGCTGATCAATGGACCTACTCAACGCATTCATTACCCTCGCCAACTACGTTCTGATCCCCGGCATCGCCTATGGATCACAGCTGGCCCTCGGCGCGCTTGGGGTGACGCTGGTTTACGGCATTCTGCGGTTTTCCAACTTTGCCCATGGCGACACGATGGCGCTGGGGGCGATGTCCACGGTGCTGATCACCTGGTGGTTCCAGTCGATGGGGGTCAGCCTGGGTGTGCTGCCCACGGCCCTCTTGGCCCTGCCATTTGGTATCGCCTTTACCTGTCTTTTGCTGCTGGGCACCGACCGCGTGGTGTACAAATTCTACCGGGTGCAAAAGGCCAAACCGGTGATCCTTGTGATTGTGTCACTGGGCGTCACCTTTATCTACAACGGCATCACCCGCTTTATCATCGGCGCGGATGACCAGAATTTCCTCGATGGTGAACGCTTTATCATCTCGGCCCGCACTTTTAAGGAAATGACAGGGCTCGAGGAAGGTCTGGCATTCAAAACCACGCAAGCCATCACCATCGTGACCGCGATTATCGTGGTGGCGCTGCTGTTTTGGTTCCTGAACAAGACACGGTCGGGCAAATCCATGCGCGCCTATTCCGATAACGAGGATCTGGCGCTGCTGTCGGGCATCAATCCCGAACGTGTGGTGATGATCACCTGGCTGATCGTTGCCGCCCTCGCCACAACGGCAGGTGTGCTCTACGGTCTTGATAAATCCTTCAAACCGTTCACCTACTTCCAACTGTTGCTGCCGATTTTCGCCAGCGCCATCGTGGGCGGCCTTGGCAACCCGGTAGGTGCCATCGCGGGCGGCTTTGTGATCGCCTTTTCCGAGGTCACGATCACCTATGCGTGGAAAAAGGTGCTGGGCTACGTCATGCCCGATGGCATGGGGCCTGACGGCCTCGTGCAGTTGATGAGCACGGATTACAAATTCGCGGTCAGCTTTGTCATTCTCCTGATTGTGCTGCTGATCAAGCCCACAGGCCTGTTCAAGGGGCAGTCGACATGAACCACACATTGAAAAATACCATCCTCTTTGCCGTCATCGCGGTGATGATTGTCTATGTCGGTGTCACCAGCAGTTGGAACTCCGCGTTGCTGATCATCGCGATGGGGTTGATTTCATCAATCATGGCGCTTGGGGTGAACCTGCAATGGGGTTTCGCCGGCCTCTTCAACGTGGGCATCATGGGCTTTGTCGCCCTTGGTGGCTTGGCAGCGGTCTTGATCGGTATGCCCCCCACCGAAGGCGCCTGGGCGGCCGGTGGTTTCGGCATTGTTGGCGCCCTGCTGTTGGGGGCCGGCACGGTTGTTGTGGCCATTGTGCTGATGAAACGGATGAAGAGCGGCACGGTTCGCAACCTCACGGTGGTTGCCGTGCTGATTGTCGGCTTCTTCGCGTTTCGCGCCCTGCTTGACCCGTCAGTGTCGGCGGTCGAGGCGATCAATCCTGCACAGACCGGTTATCTTGGCGGGTTGGGGCTGCCGGTTCTGCTGGCCTGGCCTGTTGGGGGTCTCTTTGCCGCTGCCGCGGCTTGGCTGATCGGCAAAACCGCCTTGGGCCTGCGGTCGGATTACCTGGCCATCGCCACACTGGGCATTGCCGAAATCATCATTGCGATCCTCAAGAACGAAGACTGGCTAACGCGCGGCGTGAAGAACGTGATCGGCGTGCCACGCCCCGTGCCCTACGAAATCGACCTGCAAAACAGCGCGTCCTTTGTGGAAACGGCGGCTGGCTTTGGCTTTAACCCGGTCGAAGCGTCGACGCTCTGGGTCAAGGTGCTGTATATCGGCCTCTTTGGTGTCGTGCTGCTGCTGCTCTTGTGGATGAGCCAGCGGGCGCTGCATTCGCCCTGGGGCCGCATGTTGCGCGCGATCCGCGACAACGAAGTGGCCGCCGAAGCCATGGGCAAGGATGTCACCGCACGGCACCTGCAAGTCTTCATCCTCGGCTCTGCCATCTGCGGCATCGCCGGGGCGATGATGACCACAATGGACAGCCAGCTCACACCCGGCACCTACCAGCCGCTGCGCTTTACCTTCCTTGTCTGGGTAATGGTGATCGTTGGCGGATCGGGCAATAACTTTGGGGCGATCCTGGGCGGCTTTCTGATCTGGTTCCTATGGGTTCAGGTCGAACCAATGGGCCTGTGGCTGATGAACCTGATCACGGCAGGCATGGCCGATGGCTCTGCCCTAAAGGATCACCTGATCGACAGCGCCGCCCATATGCGGCTGATGACGATGGGGCTGGTGCTGCTGCTGGTGCTGCGGTTCAGTCCGCGCGGGTTGATCCCAGAGCGGTGACACACCCGCGCCGCAACGCGCATGGCTTGAGACCAAAAAAGGGGCGCGGGAGAAATCCCGCGCCCCTAGTCCATGTCAGCGGCCCTTGTCTACACTAACGCCCCTTGTGCGTTTCAGCACCCCTTGTCCGGGTCAACGGCCCTTGAACAGACCGCCCAGAATACCGCGCAAGATGCGTCGGCCTGTCGTGCCTTTCAGCTCCTTCATCACCACGCTGGCGATGGCACCGCCAAAGCCGTCAGAACTGTCTTTCTTGGTGCGGCGGCTGGTGCTGCGCGCCCCGCCATAGCGGCGGGCCTTCTGAAACTCGCGCTGCGCCTCTTCTTCGGCGTCGATCTTGGCCTCGGCGGCTTCGGCTTCCTTTGCCGCAGCCTCGGCGCGGGCCTTGAGCATCTCAAACGCTGACTCGCGGTCCTGCATGGCATCGTATTTCCCGGCCATATCCGATGCCGCCAAAACTGCCGCGCGTTCTTGCACCGTGATCGGCCCCAATTGCGACGACGGCGGCCTGATCAATGTGCGCTCCACGATCCCCGGCACGCCCTTCTTTTGCAAAAAGGACGTCACCGCCTCGCCCACACCCACCTCGCGGATCGCCTCTTCGGTGTCGAAACGCGGGTTCTCGCGATAAGTCTGTGCGGCCATGCGCAATTCCTTGCGGTCCTTCGCGGTAAACGCGCGCAGCGCGTGCTGCACCCGGTTGCCAAGCTGACCCAGAATATCCTCCGGCACATCCGCCGGGTTCTGCGTGATGAAATAAACGCCGACACCCTTGGACCGGATCAGCCGCGCCACCTGTTCCACCTTATCGACCAACGCCTTGGGGGCGTCATCGAACAACAGATGCGCCTCGTCGAAAAAAAACACCAGCTTGGGCTTGTCGGGGTCACCGACCTCGGGCAGGTCCTCGAACAACTCCGACAGCAACCACAGCAGGAACGTGGCATATAGCTTGGGCGAGGCCATCAGTTGATCTGCCGCCAGGATGTTGATCCTGCCCCGGCCATCGGCATCGGTCCGCATCAGGTCCGACAGCGCCAGCGCCGGCTCGCCAAACAGCTCGGCTGCACCTTGGTTCTCCAACACCAAAAGCCGCCGCTGAATGGTGCCGACAGACGCCGGGGATACATTGCCATAGCGCAGTGACAGCTCCTTGGCGTTTTCGCCGACCCAGACCAGAAGCGCCTGCAAATCTTTCAGATCCAGCAGCGGCAGCCCGTCTTCATCCGCCACACGGAACACGATGTTCAATATGCCTTCCTGCGCCTCGCTCAGGTCCAGCAATTGCGACAGCAGCAGCGGGCCCATCTCTGATACGGTGGTGCGCACCGGGTGGCCCTGTTTGCCAAACAGATCCCAAAAGGTAACCGGAAAGGCTTCGTAGCGGTAATCAGTGAACCCGATCTTTTCCGCACGTTCGGTAAATGGCACATGCAGCTTGCCCTCGGCGCTGCCGGCTTTGGCCAGACCCGACAGGTCTCCCTTTACGTCAGACAGAAACACCGGCACCCCGGCATTGGCAAAACCTTCGGCCAGAATTTGCAGTGTCACGGTCTTGCCCGTGCCGGTCGCCCCGGCAATCAGACCGTGCCGGTTGGCATAGCCCAAAGGCAGAAATTGCTGTGTGGCGTAGTCTTGACCACCGCCGCCTATAAAGATGTCATTGCTCACGAAAGGCCCTTTTTCAGTAAAATTCGATAACGTCCGTTCCGTTCGAGCATACAAACTTAACCTTTGCGCGCCATAGTCATTGTTATTCCGCGCCGACATGTCCTCCTGGCGCGGATGACTTCCTCCCTGTCAGACTGGCCGCGCCTTAGGGTGCGGCCCTTTTTTCACGACTTTGGATCATGGCGTGAATGAGGGCTGAAATGTCGCATTTTTCCGGTTGACCGGCATCGCGCGCTTGCCGTAACGTGGCGCTAATAAGTCGGCCCAGTCCGACGGGGAGAACGAATAGAAAGGGGGCACGCCGTGCCCTCTTTTTTTGTGGCCGATCATGCAGGTCGACCTGCGGGCCGTATCGGCATGAAATCGCGTGTCATTCCCATAAATCAAAGCCATGACCGCTGACATCTGAATGTCGGCGTGGTAGAGGGCGACTAACGAAACCAACGTGGATTTGACATGACCAAGTTTATGACCGCCCTGCCGCTGTGTGCTGCACTTGCATTGATGGCGCCCATGGCAGCCTTTGCGCAAACGGCGACGACCGAAACCACCCCAACCGCACCCACAACGACCGACGCAGCAGAACCCAAGCCACAGGCCAGCGCCAGCGGGACCGCCGCCGAAGTCGAAGAGCAACTAAGCCTTGGCGAAGATGCGGACAAGGACCCGGAACTGGGCAAACCCTACACCAAGGAAGTGATCGGTGCCTGGGAAATGCGCTGCATCAAGACCGGCGAAGAGGTTGACCCCTGCCAGATGTACCAATTGCTGGACGATGGCGAAGGCGCCCCCGTTGCAGAAGTCTCGCTGTTCCGTCTGCCCGCAGGTGGCAAGGCCGAAGCAGGGGCTACCATCGTTGTACCGCTTGAAACCGCCCTGCCCGCGCAACTGACAATCGCTGTCGATGGTGGCAACGCCCGTCGCTACCCCTATGCCTTCTGCAACCCGGTTGGCTGCTACGTACGCCTGGGCCTGACGGCTGCGGATGTCGCTGCGTTTAAACGTGGCAAGGCGGCGGTGATCACCATCGTGCCGGCACTGGCACCCGATCAGAAAGTTGAACTGGCGCTGTCGCTGGACGGCTTTACCGGCAGCTATGACAAGGTATCGGTGATCGAGCAGTAACTCCCGCCGCGCTACCAGATTTGAAACGCCGCCCCTGTCCGGGGGCGGCGTTTTGCATTTTGCGGCGTTAATCAGATTTTGCGCAGGGCAATCACGGCGTTCATCCCACCAAAGGCAAAGGCATTGCTGAGGGCTACCGTCACCTTGGCGTCACGCGCCTCATTGGGAACCACATCCAATGCACATTCAGGATCGGGTTCTTCATAGCCGATGGTCGGCGCGATCACCCCGTCCCGCAGCGCCATGATACAGGCCAGCAGTTCCACCGCGCCCGTGCCCCCGATCAGATGCCCGTGCATGGATTTGGTCGACGAGATCATCAACCGGTCCGCATGGGGTCCGAACACATCGGCCACCGCCGCGCATTCGGTCTTGTCATTGGCCGCAGTGCCCGTGCCATGGGCGTTGATATAGCCGACCTCGTCGCGGTTGATCCCGGCATCGGACAGCGCCCCCGCCATCGCTCGCGCCGCCCCCGCCTTGGACGGCATCACGATGTCGCTGGCGTCCGACGACATGGCAAAACCCGCCACCTCGCACAGAATTTCCGCACCGCGTTTCTTGGCGTGTTCATATTCTTCGAACACAAAAACCCCCGCGCCCTCGCCCTGCACCATGCCGTTGCGATTGGCCGAAAACGGGCGGCAGGCATCACGGCTCATCACACGCAGCCCTTCCCAGGCCTTGACCCCGCCAAAGCACAACATGGATTCAGATCCCCCCGTCACCATCGCGGGCGCCATGCCGGACCGCACCATCGAAAACGCCTGCGCCATCGCATGATTGGACGAGGCACAGGCGGTAGACACGGTAAATGACGGACCCTTGAGGTTGTATTCCATGCTGACGTGGGCGGCGGCGGCGTTGTTCATCAGCTTGGGAACCACAAAGGGATGCACCCGGTTTTTGCCTTCTTCGTACACAGCGCGGTAATTGTCGTCCCAGGTCGACACACCACCGCCCGCCGTGCCGAGTACGACCCCTGACCGCGCCGACAGATCCCCGTGAAAGCTGAGACCTGATTGTCCAATCGCCTCCTGTGCGGCGGCAAGCGTGAATTGGGTGTAGCGGTCATAAAGCGCCATCTGCTGACGATTGTACCGGCCTTGCGCCTCGAAACCGCGCACCTGCCCGCCAATCTGGATCGACAGACGCTCCACATCGCGGAATTCCAACTGCCCGATGCCGCAGGTGCCGGCCTGCATGGCGGCCATCGTGTCAGCCACCGAATGGCCCAATGCGTTGATGGTGCCAGCGCCGGTGATGACCACACGTTTCATGACGGCTATCCCTGTTCGGCCTTCAGCCGTTCAATGCCCGCGACAATGCTGGCCACGGTCGAGATATCGAAATCCGATTCCGCCGGGTTGTTGGCGTTGAACGGCACTGAAATGTCAAAGGTCTCTTCGATAGCAAAGATGCTTTCAACCAGTCCAAGGCTGTCAATGCCGAGGCTTTCCAACGTGCTGTCCATCGCGACGTCCTCAGGTTCCAGCACCGCCTGTTCCGCAATAATCGCGATCACCTGATCCTTGATGCTCATCCGGCAAACTCCCAAAGGTTCGGTTGCGCAAGGCTTAGCCACCCTTGTCGGATTCGGAAACCGCCTTTTTCAACTTTGCCACATCGCGCAGCAAACCGGGCAAACGCCGCAGTGCCTTGTAGATGTCCATCTGCCTGTCCATCTGTGTCGCAGGATAGCCCAGCATGGTGCGGCCCGCAGGCACGTTCGACAAAATGACAGTGCCACCGCCCGCAATCACACCGTCCCCGATAAAGATATTGTCGCTGACACCCACTTGGCCGCCCAGCACCACGTTATCGCCCACCTGTGACGATCCGCCAACGCCACATTGCCCACACAGCAAGCAATTGCGCCCGACGCGGGCGTTGTGTCCGATGTGGACCAGGTTGTCGATCTTGGTGCCACTGCCGACCGATGTGTCGCGCACGGTGCCGTTGTCGATGGTCGATCCCATGCCCATCTCGACGTCGTCGCCAATGCTGACCGCGCCCAGTGAATGGATACGTGTCCAGGGCTGCGCCTGGGTATCGCCCCGATCGCCCAGCGTCTTGCGCGCGGCCTCGACGGTGCTCAGCTCTGCCGTGACAAAGGAAAATCCGTCACCGCCGAGGCGCACACCCGACTGCGCAATGAACCTTGCCCCAATGCTGACCCGCGCGCCGATGCTGACGTGTTCGCGCAAAAAGGCGTCGGGCCCGATCTGCGCATCAACACCGATGAAACACAAAGGCCCGATGACACTGCCCGCGCCGATTTTGGCCCCGGCTGAAATCACTGTCAGCGGCCCGACCGACACATCAGGCCCCAGCTCAGCATCCGGGTCAATCACCGCGCTGGGGTGAATACCGGGGGCAAAGCCCTGGCCCTTATCCAGCATCTTGGTAACACCCGACAGCGCATATCGCGGACGGGGCGGCAGGATGGCGGCCTTCAGGCCAAGCGCCTGCCAATCCGCCCCTTCCCACAACATCGCAACCTGCGCGCCGCCTTGCGACAGTTCGCTCGCATATTTCGGGTCCATCGCGATCGCCAACTCGTCCGGCTTGGCGCTTGCTGGCTCTGCCACACCGGCCACCCGCACCCCAAGATCGCCCTCAGCGACGGCGCCAACGGCTTCAGCAATCTGTTTGACGGTATATGCCATGTCGGCCCCCCGGTTGATCCGGGGCCAGAGTTACCCCTGAACGCCGCGCATGGCCACCCCTGCCTTGGCCAAGGCATCCCAGATGCGCGCATCCCGGCCATAGACATCGGCGCGGTATTCGGTGTGGCCACGGGCATTGGTCACCGCAGTGCGGTAGATCAAATGCACCGGCACCGGCTCTTCCAGAACGATCTTTTGCTCGCGGCCAGAATTCAGCGCCGCCTTGAACACACCCTGCGGATCGTCCGTCTGCCGAGCCAGAAGCGTGTAGGCAAAATCAAACGGATCGGCCAGACGCACACAGCCGTGGCTAAAGGCGCGCACGTCCTTGGCAAAAAGGCTCTTTGACGGGGTGTCGTGCAGATAGATGTTATGCTTGTTCGGGAACATGAATTTCACCAGTCCCAGCGCGTTGCCCTTGCTGGGCGGCTGGCGCATCGAAAACGGAAAGGTCCGCGCGGTATAGGCGCCAAAGTTTACCGCCCCCCGGTTCACTTTACGGCCCCGACGATCGGTGATCTCGATATGGCTCACGGCATTGCTGTTGCGCTGAAGCGCCGGCAGATATTCCTTGGTCACAATCGACCGCGGCACATACCAGCTTGGGTTCACCACCATATGCTCCATCATGTCCGAGAACTCTGGCGTCGGGCGGTCTTCGCTGCGCGCCCCCACTACCGACCGGGTCTCAAACGTGATCTTGCCATCATCAATGACGCGGGCGGTGAAATCCGGAATATTGACCAGGATATGCCGCTTGCCCCGTTCGGTGTTGAACCAGCGCTCCCGCTCCAGCGCGACCATCACCGATTGCAGACGCTGTTCGACGCCGACGTTGATCTGATCCATTGTTGCGGCACCGGCCACGCCGTCAGCGTTCAACCCATGGTCAATCTGGAACTGCTGCACGGCGTCCTGCAACGCGGCGTCATAGACCTGCGTGTTAGAGCGCCCCAGATATTCCATCGCGATCAGCCGATTGCGCAAGGCCACCACGGCACTGCCGCTTTCGCCCGGCTTCAGCACCGACGCGGGCACGCTAGGTCCCCAGCCGCCCCGCGACAACAACCGCTCCATCGTGATCTTTTCTTTCAGCAAGGCATTGTATTCCAGACTGCGCGGCGGCAGTGCCCGAAAGAACGCCGCCGGTGCCGCAGATGCGGCCAGCCCGGTCAGATACGCACCCCGGTCGCGATAGGGAATTTCGCGCACGATGGCCCTGTCGATACGGTTGGGGATCAGCACGCCAGTCTGAATGTCACGGGCATATTGCAAGAACACACGGCTCAGTTCGACTTCGGCCAGCCCCTGATCACGGGGGCTGCGCACCGACTGCAACAGCGCCATCACCGCGTCTGGATCATAGCGTGCGATCGGCAAACCATGGGCATCCGCAGTGCTGATGGCACGCAGCAGTTCGGCGCGGCGCGCCCGATCGGCATCGCCCGGCCCGGTCCAGATTGGGGCGTAATTGGTGGTACGGTAAAACGCAGCGATATCGTCATCACGGGCCGCAGCTTCGGCCACCGCCTGCTTGAACGCAGTAACCTGCGCCTGCGCGGGTACGGGCACGGCGACCCCTGCCAGCAACACTGCCAGACCAAGCATCAAAGCCGAAATCCAGCGCATAAGTGAACCGTTTAATGTCATTATTTTCCCCATGAACAGACAACAGGCGTTGAACCAAGCATTGCCAAACTGCCGCAGCACAAGTCCATTCACATTTCCCGTGAGCGATAATCTTAGTGGTATATGATGCCGAAAAGGCACCTCTTTCCCTTAGTATTATGACAAACTTAACGGCCTCTGCGCAAAAAATCGCCTAAATTTGCAATTACATGGAACCCGCAGGATTCAATACTTGGTTCATTTATTTCGCTATGTAATAACCAAGATGCATCTGGGGATGAGATGAACCGCCCAAGTAACATCTTGAGCATTTTGGCAGACGACGGGACAGAGACATGACAGGCAAAAGCACTACGGGTATGACCCGGCGCGCCCTTTTGGGTGCCTTCGCAGCAACGACCGTGGCAGCAGCTCCTACTTTCGCAAATGCAGCAGGTTTCCTGCGCGGCGCCGGCGACATCCGCCGCATCCGCATGTATTCGGGGCGCACCGGTGAACGGCTTGATATGATCTATTGGATCGAAGGTCAGTACATCAAGGACGCAATCAAAGAAGTTAATTATTTCATGCGCGACTGGCGCACGGATGACGCGATCAACATGGATCTGCGCACCGTCGACATCATGGCCGCCGCGCATAACCTGCTGGACGTCAACGAACCTTACATGCTCCTGTCCGGCTACCGCAGCCCCCAAACCAATGCAATGCTGCGCTCTCGTTCACGTGGTGTGGCCAAGAACTCGCTGCACATGAAGGGCCAGGCGGCTGATTTGCGTCTCGGGTCGCGGTCGGTCAGTCAGGTATCCCGCGCGGCAATCGCCTGCCACGGCGGCGGCGTTGGTCGGTACTCCGGGTCCAACTTTACCCATATGGATTGCGGCGTGGTGCGCAGCTGGGGCGGCTAAACGCCCCCCACCTTACCAGACAGATGGAAAAACAGGCACCTTCCGGGTGCCTTTTTCTTTGACCAACGCTGAACTGGCCCACGGCCATATCTCGCATTGCCACGCCACGCGGCTGACGCGGCCCTATCGCGCGTCAAGACGGTCCTCCGACCACGTCGGAGGACATCTCGTCACTCGCTGCGCGTCAACGCAGTTGCCGGTTTGGCTCCGTTGTCCCCGTCAGATGTAAACGTCAACGTGACCTTGTCGCCGGCCATCAGGTCAGACGGAACAAGCGTTTTGGCATCCAGCCGCCAAATAGATTTATCAGCCAGAACAATGACATTGGCCAAACGGTCATAGGCGACAATCTCACCCGATGTCTGGTCCGCAAAGGCGGGAACAGACAACAGGGTGCTTAACAGTGCAGGCACGATGAATAGGCGCATTTTGGATCCTCCGATACAGCGCAGACCCTATATGTGTGCTGTGCATCTACGCCGCGCAATAGCCGCCCGGTCGCCAGGATCAAATAAACCTTGCACCACGGGCGCGAACCACCTTGTCCGACGTCAAGACACATCGAAAGACGCACCCGCCCCAAAACGGCAGGACGAAAACCCCCGCACGCAAAATGCGCGACCCCGCGCAATCACGCAGATCCAAACCCATCAATAATCGAGATATTTAACGACCAATCACCACCCCTAAGGTCGCACAAAGGTCTATGGCGGATCGACAGGGATTCGAACCCTGGAGACGGTCTCCCGCCTACACACTTTCCAGGCGTGCGCCTTCGACCACTCGGCCACCGATCCGTTGAGCGCGGGTTTAGCTTGGCCTGCGCCCCAGTTGCAAGAGGGAAATCCCGCATTTTTCGGTTAAATCAATCAGCTGTCCAGATGAACATAAATCCGACGGCTTAATCGGCCCTTTTTCTCGATCTTACCCAGACGCAAGGCCCCAATCTCACCGGTGCGCGCCACATGGGTGCCGCCACAGGGCTGCAAATCAATCCAATTGGTGTCCTCGCCGATCCGCACCAGCCGGATGTCGGCTGCGCCGCGTGGCGGCTGCACTGCCATCGTCTTGACCAGATGCGGTGCAGCGGCCAGATCAGCGGCACTGATCCACAGCTCGTTCACCCGCGCGTCGATCGACACATATCCGTTCAGCGCCTGTTCCAGCGCGTCCCGGTCCTGCGGCGCATCTGGCATGTCGAAATCCAGCCGCCCATGACTGGCTGACACCTGTCCGCCTGTCACGCCAAAGGGCACCACCACCGACAGCAGATGCAGCGCCGTATGCACCCGCATGTGTCGGTGTCGGCGGTCCCAGTCCAGCCCCTGCACCACATGCGCCCCAATCGGCGGCAACGGCACCGGCTCTGACGGCACCAGGGCAATATGACCATTGTGGTCCTTGATCGCCGTGGCAATCGGCAGGCGCTGGCCATCCCAGGTGATCCAGCCGCTGTCACCGGGCTGGCCGCCGCCCACCGGATAGAACAGGCTGCTGTCCAGCACCACACCGCCCTCGGCGGTATGCCCGGCCACCCGTGCCGAGGCCTCGCGCATATAGGGATCGTCGCGAAACAACAGACGCGTCACTCGGACGGCTCCGTCGGTGTGCTGCGCAGCGCCTCGGGGTTGCGCAGCCACAGGTCACGCTGGGCAAAGGGTATTTCGATCCCCTCTTCCTTGAACTTTGCGGCGATGGCGTGGTTGATGTCGTTTTTGACAACCATCATCCAGTTGATATCGCGCAGATAACAGCGCACCTCAAATTCCAGCGCATCGGCCCCGAAATTCACGAACAACACATTGGGCGGCGGGTTGGTCAGCACGATCGGCTGCGCCTGCGCGATTTCGCGCAACAGCGCCTCGACCCGTTTGGTATCCGTGCCATACGCCACGCCCACGGTCACAATCAGCCGCCCCACGGTATTGCCGCGTGTATAGTTCGTCACCGTGCCACTGATCAGATCGGCGTTAGGCACGATCACGTCGGTACGGTCAAAGGTCTCGATCCGGGTCGAACGCACCGAAATATCGCGGACATAGCCCATCTGCCCCCCGACCTCGATCCAGTCCCCCTCGGAAATCGGCCGCTCAATCAACAGAATGATGCCGGAGACAAAGTTTGACACCACGTTTTGCAGACCAAAACCGATACCAACCGACAGCGCACCTGCCACATAGGCCAGCGCGCTCAGATTGATGCCCGCCCCGGTGATCGCCAGCAAGGCGGCAAGGAAAATCCCGACATAGCCCAGGCCCGACACGATGGCGTTCTGCCCGCCAATGTCCATGCGCGTCTTGGGCAGGACGTTGCTGCGCAGCGCCCCCTGAACCAGTCGCGTCACGGCATAGCCGATGATAAAGATAATGGCGAAGGTCAGGAAATCAGTGGGTGAAATGCGGCTGTCCCCCACGGCAAAACCGCGGCTGAACAGCGCCCAAAGCTCTGTCAGGTCCGTCACGCGCGCGCCCCAGGCCAGCGCCCCGACCGGCAGCGCCATCAGGATCAACACCAGCCCGAACAGCACCGGCATCAGCGCCTCGCGGGCCTGCACGCCCTGCCCGGTGATTGCACCGTAAACGTCAGCGGAAAACCGTTGCAACACCATCACCAGCCCCAGCAGGACCAGCGTTGACACATAGGGCGGCAGCAGCGCATCCGCAGCCGAGAAATAGCCGCTGATCAACAGCAGCGGCGCCAGCACCGACACCACAATCGCCCCCAGGCCCAGCCCGTTCACAAACCGGCTCAGCGTAGACACGCGCACCTCTGCGGCGCTGTCACTTTCGTCGCGCGGATCAACAAAGCCGCGCAGGACGCGGCCAATGTTGAACAGCGAAAAGGCGGTCAGCAGCATCACCGGCAGGCGCAGCACAGCTTCGGTGGCCGCCGCCGGATTGCCCGCATCCAGAATTGTGCTGATCAGCACGCCCAGCACGATGGTCACGGTAATCACGCTGACATAAAACCGAACCCGCTTGCGTTCGGCCTCCGGCAGCAGAATCAGCGCCTCGTCGTCATCGCGCGAAAACACCCGCTCTGCGACCCAGCGAAAGCCCAGCATCGCCCCGCCCAGCACCGGGATCAGCAACACCACCGATGTGCCCAACGGCCCCACCAGATCGGTCGCCAGAACCGCCATCGACAACAGCACCAGCCCGATTGTGGGCAGGATGATACGCAGCAGCGACACCGCAAATCGCCAGATGCCAAACCCCCGCGCGCCAAAGCGTTGCAGCCGCTGCACGATATTGGCCGACCACCGCCGCCCGCGCAGGATCAACACCAGCCCAAAGGCCGTCAGCAACAGCACAGCAGGCAGGTTTTCACGCAAGCGCGGCCAGATGTCCGCGCCGTCACCCGGCTGATTTTCGACCCAGATCGCCGACGCGGCAGCCCGGAAATCGGCAATCGCAGGCCACCAATGGGCCGGGTTCAGCGGCGTGGGCGTGACCGTCAAAAGCTTTTCCGTCTGGCGGTCACGGATCATCTTGTCAATCTGGCCGATCAACCCGTTGGCGCGCAGAAATTCTGCCTCGGCGCGCTGCACCGGGGCCAGAAAACCGTTCAACTGTCGGGTCAACTCTTCGCGTTTGGCTGCCACATCGGGGGCTTCAGGCTCGGCCCCTTCGCCATCGGGCAGCGGTCCAAGGGCCGCCAATTGTTCGCGCAGGATCGCGATGCGCCCGTCGTTCATGCTGCGCGCGGCGTCGAACTCCTGACGGTATTCGACCATCCGCTTGCGCAGGATATCCAGCACCTCGTCACTGTCCGCGCCGGTGTCCACCGCATTCTCTGCGGATTTTGCCAGCGTGTTCCAACGCTCAAAGTCAGGCAGCCCCGCTTCCTGCGCAAAGGCCGCCCCCGCCAGCCAGACGGTGATCGCCAGCAGGCCCAGACAGTGCCGAAGAAAATTGGTCATACGTCCTCGAACACACCCGGGATCGACGCTGGTGCGCTCTCAAGCCAGTCAGGTGTCGGCAGGCCCTTTTCGCGCAGGAAGTCGGGATTGAACAGTTTCGACTGGTATCGCGTGCCAAAGTCGCACAGCACCGTCACGATGGTATGCCCCGGCCCCATGTCACGCGCCATGCGCACGGCACCGGCCACGTTAACGCCCGACGATGCGCCCAGACACAGACCCTCGTTCTTCAGCAGATCAAACACCACCGGCAGCGCCTCGGCGTCGGGGATGTTATAGCTGAAATCGGGGGTGAACCCCTCAAGGTTCGCGGTGATCCGCGCCTGCCCGATACCCTCGGCGATTGAACTGCCCTCGGCGGTCAGCTCGCCCTTGGTGTAGAAATTGTGCAACGCGGCGCCATCAGGATCGGCCAGCGCGATCTTTACGCCCTTGGGCTGCAACGCCATCGCCACACCCGCCAATGTCCCGCCCGACCCCACAGCGCAGCAAAATCCATCGACCTTGCCACCGGTCTGTTCCCAGATTTCCGGGCCAGTTGTCTCGATATGCGCCTGCCGGTTGGCGGTGTTGTCAAACTGGTTGGCCCAGATCACACCCTCATTGGTGGTCCGCGCCAGCTCCTTGGCCAGCCGTTCGGAATAGCGCACAAAGTTGTTGGGGTTGCGGTAAGGCGCCGCCGGCACCTGCACCAGCTCCGCCCCGGCAAGCCGCAGCATGTCCTTTTTTTCCTGGCTCTGGGTTTCGGGGATCACGATCACCGTCTTGAACCCCATAGAGGCCCCCACCAGCGCCAGCCCGATCCCGGTGTTCCCGGCGGTGCCTTCTACAATCGTGCCGCCGGGCTTCAGATCACCGCGCGCGATGGCGTCGCGGATGATGAACAGCGCCGCACGGTCTTTGACCGATTGTCCGGGGTTCATGAATTCGGCCTTGCCGAGAATCTCGCAGCCCGTCGCGTCGCTCGCCGCGCGCAGCCGGATCAACGGCGTGTTACCAATGGCCTCGGCCAGATCAGATGCAACCTGCATATTTGCCCCCAGATTAAACTGATACTGGTGTAGCCCCAGCCCCCGCCAACCTCAAGCGTTCCCGGTGCCGCGCCAGCCAATAAGCGGCCAGAACCAGTGGCGCATTGGCAGCGTGCAAGCCGTCCACCAGATCCATCAGCGCGTCGAACCCGATCACATGCGACCGGATATCCTCGTCTTCACTGTCCAGTCCGCCCATGCCCGCCGCGCTGTCGGGCAGATCAGCCAAGCCCACGAAAATGTGATAGAATTCCGTCGAGTTGCCGGGGCTGGCATAGACTTCGGCCACCCGTTCCAACGCCCCCAAGGTAATCCCCGCCTCCTCGCGCGCCTCGCGCCGGGCGGTCTCTTGGGGTGTCTCGCCCGCATCCATCCGCCCTGCAATCGGCTCCAGTTGCCAACACGCGCGGTCGCCCCGCGCCAGCGGCCCCATGCGGAACTGCTCGACCAGCAGCACCCGGTCGCGCACCGGATCATACGGCAGCACCAGCGCCGCATCCGCCGCGATAAACACCGCGCGCAACACCTCTGCCGACATTGCCCCGTCAAACCGCTCATGCCGCAGGCGCATGTCATCCAGCGCAAAGAAATTCGCATAACTGCGGGTGCTCTCGATCACCTCGACCTTGCCCTGCTTTGTCCCCGCCCCATGCCGCGAGTGCGCGGCGTTTACCTTGGATGCCGCCCGCGCCCGTATCATCGGGAACATGGCGTCAACCGCGTCACGGCTCTTGTGGCCCAGATAGCCCATGACCTCATGCGCCGCGTGGCACGATATCTCGCCCCAGTCGTCGGCCCAATCCGCCAGCACCCATGGCCCCTGCGCCGTCCAACGGCCGGGCTGCGGCAAATAGACCTGCGCCTGCGATCCATCGGCCAGCGTCACCGCCGCCAGATCATAGTCAAAAGCGCCCTCGTAAAAATCCAATCGTTCGATATCGCGCGCGCTTAAGCCCGCGACCACGATCCCTTCGGCGCTGGCGCCGTCTCTGGCTTCGATCGTCGGAAACGGCCCCTCGGCCACCGCCGACACGGCATAACCCGGCAGTTGCGCCGGCCGCGCATCCAGATCGTCGGGCGCGCGGCCAAGCACGATCTGCAACAGCGGCAAATGCCGCAAGGTGCCGTAGCAAAACAGATTTATCATACCGTCAACGCCAGCGGTTGTGGGCCATTTCGACCATCAAACCCGATACCACAGCGCCCACGAGCATCGCAATCCCGATCGGTACAGTGGCAATTATCACGGCATATTCCGCCCCGATCTGCACAATCGCGATCAGCGCCTCAAAGGCGTTGTCATACCGGTGGCGCATCGCCAGACGGATCATTTCATTGGTGGCCTGCACCGCAACCCCCCAAAGCACCAGAACAAAGACCCCCGTCAGCCCGTTATTAATCGCCGATGTGGTCCCACGCCCCGCGCGTCGGCCCATCACGATCCAGCCAACTGCCAACCCCAGAACCATATTCACCGGGGTGAAATAGCCAAAATCAGTACTTTCGGGCATCAGCGGCATCACCATGCCCGACAGGACAAAGGCCAATACGGCAAGGCAGAAAGCCGCCATCAGACGTGCAGCGGTAGGCATGGATCGGCTCCTAGAGGTTACTCACCCCGAAATGGGTCGCCTTACCGTAATCTGCGTAACGTCACAATTTCCACTGTCAAATGTCGCTGCGCAGGAAGTGAGGTAAAAATTCCACATCCGGCGAAACCGCTCGTCAAAGCCGAGGGCCGTGATCTGATCCCATTTATCGTTGAAGGTCTCGTGCCAGCGCCGCAGCGTCAGATCATAGCTTTTGCCAAATTCCACTGACCGATCCACGATAAGCCCGGCGCGCTCCACCTGACCGCGCAACACCTCCGGGCTGGGCAACATGCCCCCCGGAAAAATGTACTTTTGAATGAAATCGACGCCGCGCTTGTACACTTTCCAACGCCGGTGCTGCACCGTGATGATCTGCAAGGTCGCCGCCCGGCCCGGCTTCAGCCGCGCACGCAACGTGTCGAAATAGACCGGCCAATACTGCTCGCCCACCGCCTCGAACATCTCGATGCTTGCGATGCCGTCATAGCTGCCGGTCTCATCGCGGTAATCCTGCATCTTGAACAGAACCTTATCGGAGAGTCCTGCCTTTTCAATACGTTCCACCGCGTAGTTAAACTGCTCCTGACTGATCGTCAGCGCCGTCACCCGCAGGCCACGCTCGCCCGCGGCATATTCGGCAAAGCCGCCCCAGCCACAGCCGATTTCCAACACGTGATCGCCCGGTTTCACACCCATCTGATCTACCATCGACTTGTATTTGGCCCGCTGCGCCGCCTCCAGCGACAACTGCGCGCCATCCTCGAACAAGGCCGACGAATAGGTCATCGTATCGTCCAGCCACAGCCCGTAAAACTCATTTCCCAGATCATAATGATGGCTGATGTTGCGCCGCGCCTGGGCGCGGTTGTTGCGTTGCAGCCAAAACCGGAACTTCTCGAACATCCGCACCAGCCCCTGACCCGGAAACCCGTCATAGATATCTTCGTTCCCCGCATGCACCAAATCCATGAACGCCTGCAAATCGGGCGTCGACCACCATTCATCCAGATAGGCGTCGCAAAATCCCAGATCGCCTTCGCGGATCAGCCGGGCAAACAGATCGTTGTTATGGATATGCACTTCGGCGACCGGACCGGGCCATGCCCCTTCGGCGCGAAACACCCGCCCATCGGCCAGGACAAAATCGATACGCCCGCGCTGCAACTGCTGCGCCTTGGCATAGACCTGTGCGAAATAGCGCGGCAGCCCCTGCTGTCTGTCAATTGTTGTCAGTATCATGCCCATGACCCCGGTCTTTGGTTTTGGTGAGCGGGTTCAGTTTACCCCCGGCTCACAGATTAACAAACTTTTAAAAGTCGCGGTTTTCATAGGCCGCGAGGGCACGTTTACGACCCTGTGAAAGGGATACGATGGGCGCAGGATATGGATCACTTTTTGACAGGCCCCATTGCTGTGGGATCGCATCGAAATAGGCCAGCGCGTCGGCGTGCGGATTGGCACGGTCCTCGGCGATCCACCGGCTGACATAGTCGCGCTGTTTGTCGAACCGATCCAGTTGCGTATCGGGGTTGAACACGCGGAAATAGGGCGTCGCATCCGGCCCCGACCCTGCCGACCATTGCCAGCCCATCGCGTTGCTGGCCGGGTCCCAGTCGATCAGACAGTGCTCAAACCATTTCTGCCCGATCCGCCAGTGACACATAAGATGTTTCGTCAAATAGCTCGCAACAATCATCCGCCCCCGGTTGTGCATCCGCCCGGTCACATACATCTCGCGCATCGCGGCATCGACAAATTCAACGCCGGTGCGCCCCTGCTTCCACGCCTTCACTTCGGCGCGGCGTTCGTCCTCGTTCCAAGGGAAGGCCTGCCATTCCTCGCGCCAGTTTTCCGTCAATATGCGCGGTGTGTGGTGCATCAGATGATAGGCAAACTCGCGCCAAGCCAGTTCCTTAGCAAAGGTTTCGGCCCCGCGTTTGCCCTCCTCCATCGCACGCTGCGCCGCGTGCCAGCATTGGTGCGGGCTGATCTCGCCCAGGGCCAGGTTTTCCGACAGGTTCGATGTGCCATCCTGCCCCGGTATATCGCGACTTTCGCCATATCCGTCGATGATATGCGCAATAAACGCCCCCAGCCGCGCCTGCGCCGACGCCTCGCCCAGTTGCACAAAAGGGCGCACCACATCTGCGCCCCGCTGCATCGCGGCCCCCATCTGCCAATCGTCCAGATCATCGCTTTGGGGCCAGCTTCCGGGGGCTGGTATCTTGGCCGGAGCGCTGCGCGGCGCATCCACCCCCACCCCGCGCACCGCCTTCCAAAAGGGGGTATAGACCTTGTATGGCCCGCCGGTCTTGGTCTGCACCGTCCAGGGTTCAAACATCAGATGCCCGCCAAAACTGCGCGCCTCGATCCCGTCCTTGCTCAACGCGTCCTTGATCTCACTGTCACGCGCCACACTGTCCGGATCATAGAGCCGCGACCAATAGACCGCCTGCGCCCCGGTGTCGGCTATCAACTGGCGCAGCGCCGCCAACGCCCCCGGCGCGCGGCGCAGGATCAATCGACTGCCCTTTTCCGCCAGCGCCTCGGCAAAGCAGCCAATCCCCAGCCCCAGCCGCCATTTGGGCGCCGCGCCAAGCCCGCCCACCGGATCGTCGTGGATAAAAACCGGGATCACAGGCCGCCCGCTCTCGCAGGCGGCGGTGAGTGCCGCGTGATCGCTCTGGCGCAGGTCACGGCGAAACCAGACCAGAATGGGGGCAGCTTTTGTCATGTCGTGTCAACCTCTTGGCATGACATCGAAACATAGCGCGCCCCCGCTCAGGTCAAGCGTTACAACACCGCATCCAGCGCATTCAGCAGCTGATCGACCTCCGCCTTGGTCGTGTAATGGGTGAAACTCAACCGCAGCACGCCACGGTCCTCGTCCACGCCCATCGCCCCCAGCGCCCGGCCCGCATAGAAATCGCCGCCCCCTGCCATGATGCCATGATCGGCAAGCTGGCGCGCCACGTCCTCGCCCGGCTGGTTCAGCGCCAGCGCCACGGTCGGCGCACGCTTGCGGGCATCGGTCGGCCCGATCACCCGCACCGAATTGCGCGCCGACACGCCATCCAGCAGCGGCTGCAACAGCGCAACCTCATGGTCGCGCATCAGATCATGCACCGCCACACCACGTCCACGGGCATCCGCCGCACCGCCCACGTGGTGGGCATAAAACGCATCGACATAATCGGCCATCCCGGCACAGGCCGCGACCTGCGCATGGTCCGGCCCCGCAGGCGTGAACCGTTTATAGAGCGTGTCCCCGTTGAACACATGCCCCTGATTGGGCAGCAATTCCCCCAACGCCCGGCGGATCACCATCACCCCCTGATGCGGCCCAAACGTCTTGTAGGCCGAAAACAGGTAGATATCCGGCCCCAGCCCGCCCACATCGGCAAAGCCATGCGGCGCGTATGACACCCCGTCGACACAGACAAAGGCGCCCGCCGCATGGGCCAGCGCCGTGATCTCTGTCACCGGGTTAATCTCACCCACCACGTTGGAACAATGCGGGAAACACACCAGCCGCACCTTATCGTCCAGCAGGTCTTCCAGCTTGTCGGTGTCCAAATGCCCGGTTTCGGGGTCAATCTGCCACTCGCGCACCTCGATCCCGCGCTCGGCCAGCCGCCGCCAGGGGCCGGTATTGGCCTCATGGTCCTGATTGGTCACGATAACCGCCTCGCCGGGCTGCATCATCTGGCCAAAGGCCTGCGCCAGCACATAGGTATTCTGCGTCGTAGATGGCCCAAAAGACAGCTCGTCCGTGGCAACGCCGAGGATCGCAGCCATCCGCGCGCGCGCCTCGTCCATCTCGGCCCCGCCCAGCGTGCTCGCGGCATAAGGCGCATAGGGCTGCACCTTGCGCTGGGTGTAAAACCGGAACAACCGATCAATCACCGGCTGACAGGTATAGGACCCGCCCGCGTTTTCAAAGAAAGCCTGCCCCTGGAGGGACGGCTCAGCGAAGGCGGGAAATTGGGCCCGGACCCATTCTGAATCAACTGTCATGGGCTGAAGGTCCATCGCCACCGCGCCAAGGTCAAGCCATTGAAAACGAAAAACGGCGGCCCCGAAAGGCCGCCGTCAAAAACATCATATCTTGCAGGCCTATTTGGCCTTGGCGCGCTCATCCTGCAAGCCGCGGAAGATGCACCAGCACATGAACATCAACAGCACGGTGAACAGCAACCCGGTGGAAATCACCATGGATTGCAAGGCCGCCAACCCGCCGCCAATCAGCAGCGCAATGGCCACGGCACCTTCAAAGATGCACCAGAACACCCGCTGCGGCACAGGTGCGTCAACCTTGCCCCCGGCCGTGATGGTATCAATCACCAGCGACCCGGAATCCGACGAGGTGACAAAGAACACCACAACCAGAACAATCCCGATAAACGATGTGATCGACGCCAGCGGCAATTGATCCAACATGCGGAACAACTGCAACGGCAGCTCTGCATCCTGCGCACCGGTATAGCTGTCTGCCAGCACCTGATGGATCGCCGTGCCGCCAAAGATCGACATCCACATCACGCAGACAATCGACGGGATCAACAGAACGCAGGTGATAAACTCACGCACCGTGCGGCCCCGGCTGATCCGGGCGATAAACATGCCCACAAAAGGTGACCAGCTGATCCACCACGCCCAGTAGAACGATGTCCAGCCTTGGGAAAAGTTCACATCCTCGCGGCCAAATGGATTTGCCAATGCCGGAAGGTATTGCAGATAGGCCAGCATTGAATCCCAAAAGAACGTGATCAGGAAAACGGTTGGCCCAACAATCAACGTGAACAGCGCCAGCAATGCCGCCAGCCCCATGTTGATCTCGCTCAGCACCTTTACGCCGCCATCAAGGCCACGCAACACAGACACCAGCGCAATGGCGGTAATGATCGTGATCAGCACCACCTGCGAGGTTTGCCCCATTGGCACGCCGAACAACTCGTTCAGCCCCGCATTGGCCTGTGTCGCACCCAGACCCAGCGACGTCGCCAGACCAAAGAGCGTGGCAAAAACCGCGATGATATCAATGATATGCCCCGGCCATCCCCAGACACGTTCGCCCAAGATCGGGTAAAACGCCGACCGGATCGTCAGTGGCAAACCCTTGTTATAGGTGAACAAGGCCAGCGCCAGTGCCACAATCGCATAGATCGCCCAAGGGTGCAGACCCCAGTGAAAGATCGTCGCGGCCATGCCCAACCGGACAGACCCCGCCTCATCACCCGATGCAGCCCCCAAAGGTGCCCAATCGGTGCGCAGCCCGTTTTCGCCAATCGCCGTCTCGCCCAACGAGGTCGAGAAATGCGTCAGCGGTTCGGACACGCCGTAAAACATCAGGCCGATGCCCATACCCGCGGCAAACAGCATCGAAAACCAGCCCGCATAGCTGTAATCCGGCACCGCTTCGTCGCCGCCCAACCGGACCTTGCCCAGGGGCGTCACGATCAGCAACAGCGCAAAGATGACCGCAATGTCCGCAGCCCCCAGCAGGAACCAGTCGAAATTCTTGGTGGTAAAGTTAAACATCGCCTTAAAGATGCCGGACGCCTGTTCCGGCAAGGCAATGGTGTAGAAAACAAAGGCCACGATCGCGGCCCCAGAAATCGCAAAGACCGGGTTGTGAATGTCCATCCCGAAGGGGCCAATGCTGCCCTCGAAATTGTCCTGTCCAATTTCATAATCTGTATCAATGACGTCGGCGATACCGTCAGGTTCCGGTATCCCTTGCGAGGTCGTGTCGCTCATGGATTTGTCCCTCCATATGTGATGCGTCGTGCCACCCGCAGGGCAGCAGACCCATTTCTCTTGTGTATGGTAGGGCTTAGCATAGGCGCTGAGATCACAGGGGCAACCATTTGCCTGCGATCCGGGCCGATCCGTCCCGAAACGACGTACATACGAACAAATCGGGACGAAAATCTCGCGTTCAGCTGTCCAATGCGGCGGTTATCGCCTCGGCATGGGCCTTGATTCTCTCCATATCGCCCATCGTGCCCGGTGCGCGCATGGTCTGCCCCTCGTGACGTGGCAAGATGTGGAAATGCAGGTGAAACACCTCCTGCCCGCCTGCCGCCTCATTGAACTGCTGCAACGTAATGCCATCGGCGCCAAACGCCCGCATCGCGGCATTGGCCACCTTATTCACCGTCACCATACAGACCGCCAACTGTGCCGGGCTGGCATCCAGCATGTTGCGGCAAGGCGTCTTTGGGATCACCAGACAATGGCCATCGGCACGCGGCATGATATCCATGAAACAATAGGTCTCGTCGTCCTCATAAACCTTGAAACTGGGGATTTCACCGCGCAGAATCTTGGCAAAGATATTGTCGTCGTCATAGGCGGTCATCACGCTCTCCTTTGGGTTCGGGCGGTTGGCGCTATTAACCACACCGCCCGAAGCCTGCGCAATATCAGCCGTTCACATCAACCACGACGCGCCCCTTGACCTGCCCCGCCAGAATATCCGCCCCCAGCTTGGGCAGATCCGACAGCACCGCCGGGGTGATCATCGCCTCCAACTTGTCCATCGGCAGATCTTTTGCAATCCGCTCCCAGGCGCGCAGACGGTTGTCATAGGGCTGCATCACGGAATCGATGCCCAGCAGGTTCACCCCGCGCAGCAGGAACGGGATCACCGTCGCGGGCAGCCCTGCGCCACCGGCCAAGCCTACGGCAGCAACGCTTGCGCCATATTCCATCTGCCCCAGCACCCGCGCCAACATCGCCCCGCCCACGGCATCCACACAGCCGCCCCAGGTCTCGCCCTCCAACGGGCGTTTGACGGTCTCATTGATCTCGTCGCGCGCCACGATCTGACTGGCCCCAAGGGACGTCAGATAATCCGCCGTCTCGGGCCGCCCGGTCACCCCGGCAACCTTATAGCCAAGGTTCGCCAATATCGCCGTCGCGACAGATCCCACACCACCTGCGGCCCCCGTCACCAGAACCGGCCCCGCCTTGATGCCGTGATCTTCCAGCGCCATCACCGCCAGCATCGCGGTGAACCCCGCCGTGCCAACGGCCATCGCCTGCCGTGTGTCCAGCCCCTTGGGCAGCGGCACCAGCCAGTCGGCCTTGACCCGCGCCTTCTGCGAATAGCCACCCCAATGCGCCTCGCCCACACGCCATCCGGTCAACACCACCTTATCGCCGGGCTGATAGCGGTCGTCGTCCGATTCCTCGACAGTACCGGCAAAATCAATCCCCGGCACGTGGGGATAGTTCCGCACCAAACCGCCCCCAGGCCCGATGCACAGCCCGTCTTTATAGTTCACCGTCGAATACTCGACCGCCACGGTCACCTCCGCATTGGGCAGCTGATCCTCGGTCATCTGCACCACCTCAGCCGAGGTTTTTCCATCATCATTCTTGTTCACAACCAATGCGTTAAACGACATTCTTCATCCCTTTCATCTTGCTAAATATATTCCCTGGGCCATGGGTCTGGCCCCTCGGCCCCGCCTTTCGACGCGCCTTATCCCTCGGGCATGAACGGCAGATCCGACACCGGCGCCTGCTGCCCGGCGGCGGTCAGCATGGCATGCACCTGACCGCGGTGATGGGTCTGGTGGTTAAACAAATGCGCCACGCAAATCGCCATGGGCATCGTCATGTCATGCCCAACGGTTCCGGAATACCACGTCAAATCCCCCGCCAGGTCGCCCTGCTCGATCCCCTTGGCCCATTGCTCGATCTCGCCATCACAGCGATCACGCGCCACGGCCCAGTCGCCCTTATCCGCACAGAATCCGGTCGTTGCCGCAATGCCCCCCTCCATGGACGGCGCTGGATAGGCACTGTCAAAACGCGCCAACCACGCCTGATCACCCCATAAGATATGGTTCAAGGTCTTTTGAATTGACCCAAAAAACGCCCCGCGTTCCGCGTCCAGTTCCGCTTGATCCATCACTTTAATAACGCGCATCAACTGGTTGTTTTGCCACGCATTATAACGCGCCATCATCTGAACGTAGCCGGGGGTAATCACGGGTTCGGACCCTGCCAGTCAATCGGACAAATCTCGGCCGACATACCGCCAAAATCCCAGACCCGGCCGTAATCACGCACCCGGCTTTTCAGCCCCTTGGCGGCGATGATATCAGGCCCCATCCAGTATTTGGAATTGCTGACCATCACCGGATGGTCCGGTGATTTGCCTGTCAGCATTTCAATCTCGCCCTGAATCTTGCGGCCAATCATGATGCTGCGTTTGGTGCCCTCGCGCACAATTTCTACGGGCGCACGTTCCGCGCCGATAATCTCGCTTACCAGCATGGTAAACAGCCCCGTGGTGCCCCCCGCCGCGCCGCTGAAAATCTGCAACAGCCCGTTATACGCCGCCTCGCTGGCGCGCTCATCCACATAGGCCGCAACCTTCCAGTTGCCTTCGCCCATCCGACCCGGAATGTCGACCAACAGCCCCACATTCAGCCCCGACAGGTCTTCGCCCTCGTAATGGCCCTCGTCGACCGCAATCGCCATCCAGGCGTGGCAATGCCCCTCGGTCGGGGGATGCGCGCCAAGGCTGACCACGCAAGGACAGAACACGGTGCAGGAACAGTTCAAAAACAGCTCCCCCTTGATTGCCCATTCCGGGGCCTTGCCCGGTGTGCTTGCTTGTTTATCCGTCATCTTATCCTCCTGCGATCACGGGCCAGCCCGCCACGACGCACGCGCCGAAGATCAAGGCAAAACCCATTGTTTTTGTTACGTAATGTCCGATTTGAGGCAGTTTTTCGACCACCATGAAAAGCGTCGCCAACCCCATCCAGGCCAGGTTCATCACACCGCCCGCGAACCCCAGCACCATAAAGCCCCAGCAGCAGCCGACACAAAACGCGCCCAGCCCCAGCCCCATGCGAAATCCACCCGCTGCACCGGGCCGCCAATGGCCCAGAAAATACATCATCGGCGAATGGCAGACCCCGTGGCAAATCTCCTTGGCGCGGGTGAATTGGAACAGCCCCACCGCCAGCAACAGCGCCGCCGCCAGCCAGCGCGACCGCGCGATGCCCAACATGTCGATCAGCCCGCCATGCAGCAGCGCCAGTTGCAGCGCTGCGATGGCGGCGGCAAACGCCAGCCAGACGGCGAAATACCCCGCCAGCACCGCCAGCCACCCCGCCCGTGTGCCATTGGCCGATGCGATCAGGTCTTCGTAGGCGCGCATTGTCGGCACCATCGTGGGCACCATCATGGCCGCCATCATCGCGCCCCACATCACAAACAGCGGCCCGAACCGCGCCATCGGCATGTCCATATCCATACCGGGGTCCATCCAGCGCATCACGTCGCCCATCGCGCCCGGACGGCCCAACAGGTCGACATCCATCTGCATCGCCATGGTATACATCATCCACCATGCCGCCAGCACGAGGCCGAAAAAACCCAGCCAAAGGGTGGATCGGATCAATGATGTCATTCGGCGCTCCTCCCCGACTCGGACTTGCGAAATTAATGTCAGACATTTAAAGTTCCGGCAAACAATAAATGTAAGACATATGAAAATTGACCCCACCAACCCCGCCGATCTTTCCGCGCAAATCGCCGCTGCGATCCGCGATGCCATCGTTGAGGGGCGGCTCATTGTCGACCAGCGTCTGCCCTCCGAGGCAGAGCTTTCGGACCAGTTCAACGTCTCGCGTCCCACCGTCCGCGAAGCGCTCAAACGCTTGGCCGCGCAATCGCTGATCCGGACCCAGCGGGGTGCCACGGGCGGCGCCTTCGTCAACCGCCTCAGCTTTGAAGAGGCCTATGTTCAGCAGATCACCACCTCGACCCTGTTACTATCCATGAACGCCATCAGCTTCGAGACCGCCTGCGAGGCACGTTATGCCCTTGAACGGGCCTGCGCCCCGCTGTCCGCCGCGCGCCGAAGCGCCGATCATCTGGCCACCATGCGCGCCGAAATCCACCGCCAGGCGCAGCCCGGCCTGACCGACGAGGCGTTTTGTGCCTCTGACGTCGCCTTTCACCGCGCGCTGGTCGATGGCGCGGGCAATCCGGTGCTCAGCTATCAACTGGCCGGCGCGGTCGAGGCGATGCAGCCTCTGATGAACATGATCACCTTCACCGCCCGCGACCGTGCGCAGATCATCGCACTGCACACCGATATTGCCGACGCAGTCGAGGCCAGCGACGGCGCCGCCGTCACCGCCGGTCTGACCGCGCTCGAGGCCGAAACCCAGGCCCTTGCCGAAAGCGTCTTGGCCGCCCGCCGCGCCAAGTCGGTCGGCTGACTGCCGTTGCCAATCCGCCCTCGCATTGGCGCGCGGCGGGTTAACCCCGTGCCATTCTGCCCGAAACGGGATTGTCCGTGTACGCCGGGTGTACGCGCAGTGTACAACTTGTGACATTTTACCTTTTGTTAATTTTGTTTGTTAACAAAGGCCTGTGGTGCACAGCTCATCACTAATTTTCCACATCACGCCCCTTGCAATTCCCCCCCTTCAGCCCTACCTTATTCTTGTCCTTCGGGACTATGGACATAAACGCGCTCGTAATAAGCGGATCGGACCCGGGGGCGGTACCCGGCGACTCCACCAAACATCCTTCATTTGGGGATCATGGGGTCGAAACAGGATCGACGAACGTCTAAAGGTGTTGCTTTGTCTCGGTGAGTTACCACCGTTATCGGT
>TARA_R110002049_G_scaffold70251_1_pt1 | contig 48426 bp, 38 predicted proteins | sample TARA_R110002049 | Tara Oceans TARA_R110002049 (sample SAMEA4396941) | marine metagenome | biome: Polar Biome; feature: [SRF] surface water layer (ENVO:00010504); material: water (ENVO:00002006), including particulate matter (ENVO:01000060) such as... | depth 5 m | reverse complement strand
TACCCACGACTCCGACGGCTGCGCCCCGCCATCGGATTCCCCCCCACGGTTTGCCCCCTGCGCCTGCGCCCCACTGGCAAACGCCCCCACCTGCCAACGCCCATGGCCACGACTCCGACGGCTGCCCCAGATCACACAGGCGCCCCCTGGCTAACTCGTCCTTTTTATTTCATGGTGGGCGCCAAAATGAGAGCATTTCAAAGCAGACCCTCAACAAAGACACCCTTACGGTGCAGGGGCGCAGAGCGCTTATTGGATTTGCTGTTCGAGGTTAAAACTAGCAGCCCTAGGATCAAGCCTGACTGCAGCTTGAAGCGTGCCACGACCTTGGCTCGATGGAACTCGCCAAAGATGCGCGCAAAAGGCTAATGTCGCTTCGCAAATCGCTGGTCGAATACCTCAGGGCACAGTTAGACATGATCACCGAAAAGGTCATCCTTAAGGAACCAACAGAAGGTCTTGATTTGCTATGGCCGCTCATTGATCTGGCACCCTCCGTCTATGTTTCAAGTCATAGGTCGCCGAGCCGTGCTGGATCCTGCGGGATTGGAAGCTCGCTTTCGGGATGCCTTGCGCGATAACAGCTATGGAGGATTTAACGACACCATCGGAATTTTACCGCGCAGTATTTAGCGTGCTGAATCCCGCATCTCCGCAACAAACAGTGGGTTCTGAGCCTAGGTTAAGAGCAGGACTGCCGCGCCGTTATAACCTAAAGTTATTAATATTTACGATAAAAAGAAGCTTCCTGTTTGCAACCTCAGCTGCCAACAATACTGAAAGGTATCAAGGGAGGTTCATGACAATGTCCAAAAGTAATTGCTTCATCGCTGCACTGGTCTTTTCGACTTCGCATCTAGCTATGGTTCACGCTGCCGCCGCTAACACGAACTGGCGGATGTCGACCAAACTGCCTTCGGAAAGTTTCGAAGGGCAACTCCATGAAAAATTCGCAGAGCTTGTAGAAAGCTACACTGACGGCGAAGTAACAATTCAGATCTACCCCTCTGAACAACTCGGCGATGCCCAAACGGTCTTGGAGCAAGTTAGTTCTGGTATCATCGACATCTTTACCGATGACGTGACCTACCTCGACAAGTTCGATCCTTCGGTATCCTGGATTTCTGCGCCATTCCTATTTGATAGTCGCGAGCATTGGTCTTGCTTTTTGAAGGGCGATTTCTTTAACGAAATCCTCGATGGAGTTGCCGACGAAGACAATATCACAGTGATCGGTGATGTCGGCCCCTTCACTCGTGGCTTCCGCGTGCTTGTGACCAAGGACGAGGTTACATCCTATGGAGACGTCCAAAACCTAAAGCTTCGCCTCTGGGACAACCAGCTTATCGTAGACATTTGGACTGCATTGGGAACGGACCCCTTAGTAATGGCGTGGACCGATGTTTATCAGTCGTTGCAAACTGGTATTGTAGAGGCCGTAACCTCTCCGGCAGCTCTGGTAGAGCCGATGAAGTTCTATGAAACGGCGCCGCACATTGCGCGAACTGACGAGTTCAATCAGGCCAATGTCTACATGATCAACGCGGATAGCTGGGAAAGCATCTCCGAAGAGGATCAAGCCGCAGTTGAAAAGGCCTATTATGAAGTATCAGATATGGCCAAGGCTCAAATCGACGACGCTTTCCAAACATCGTTAGAGACGATGAAGAAGCAAGGCGTCTCATATACCGAGCTTGACACTGAACCTTTCATTCAGGCTGCGAAAGACATTTATCAGAACCGCGAGAAAGCGGGAGAGATTCCGACCGGTTTTCTTGACGCAGTCGATAGCGCACGGGGCGCATGTAACTAATCAGTAGTTGGAGACGGTCAGGGGCGCGCACACAGCGTGTCCTTGATCTTCGATGCATGGCAAAGAAAACTTATCATTTCGGTTAGGAGACAAAGTGTCTTCAATACTCCAGCCCGTTTCGCAGGGCCTTAATCAACTTTCAAAGATGTATGAAGCGGTTTGCGTCGCGTTGCTTGCAGGTATGCTAACCATCAACGCAGCGAACATTGTTTCGCGGGGCATCTTTGACCACGCTTTGAATTGGGTCTGGCCTTGGACAATGGTGGCGTTCCTATGGTGGGTTATGCTGGCACTTTTCCCGCTCTATAATAGAAGAAAAGATGTCTCGATTTACATCTTACAGGGTTTCTTACCTCGAAGCGCACAGAGGCTACTGGGGGTTTTCGTCCATCTTGCCATTATGCTGGCCATGGGGATCCTGATTTATACTTTTCCTGAGCGTTTAGCCTCTTCCCGAGGCAATGTGGAGATCGTCAATTTGCCCCGTCAGGTGCTGGTCTGGCCATTACTTATTTCAACTGTCCCGGTCTTCGTTGGCGCACTAGTAAGCTTAATCAAGATCATCCTTAAGCGAGACGCATACGTGCCATTCGGTATGATTGAGGTGCAGGAATGACGGGTCTACTTGTTCTTGGGGTATTCATAGGGTTAGCGTTCCTATCGGTGCCGATATTGACATCAATCATTGTTGCGGCATCTGCCGGGGTGGTTGCGCTGGGCTTTTCCGACCGACTTGGGATTGTCTCACAACAAATGTTGGACGGTATTAACTCACCATCTCTCCTCGCAGTACCGTTTTTCATTCTCGCCGGTAACCTACTTAATGGTTTACAGCTAACAGAGCGTATTTTCCGCTTTGCTAATAATCTCGTCGGCCACATTCGCGGAGGTCTAGCGCAAGTCAATATTCTCGCCTCGCTACTTTTCGCCGGAATTTCAGGCGCGGCCGTTGCAGACTGTGCGGCCTTGGGAACCGTCGAAGTCAAAGCAATGCGAGAGCGTGGCTACCCCGCCGACTTTGCCGCAGGAGTTACTGCCGCATCGTCAATAATCGGACCGATTTTTCCGCCGTCGATCCCGCTGCTCCTCTTTGCATTCGTAGCCAATGCTTCTGTAGGGCGCTTGTTTTTGGCTGGTGTGATTCCTGCGCTGCTCTTGCTTGTCGTATTGATGGTATATGTGTACATTGTTTCAGCTAAACGGGGTTTTCCTACGGGTGAACGGGCACCGCTTAGCGAAATCCTAAGCAGTGCGCTCGATGGATTTCTTACTTTGCTCGCACCTGGCATCATCCTCGGAGCCATGCTGACCGGTTTCACTACCGCAAGCGAGGCCGGCGTACTGGCGTGTCTTTATGCAATAGGGTTAGGCATCTACTACAGAACGCTAAATCTCCAGGTCCTTCTTGTCGCGTTCCGCGATACTGCAGTCCTTTCAACAATCGCCCTGTTAATGATCGGGTTCTCGGCCTGCATCGGCTGGATTATGGCTTTTGATCTCGTTCCACAGCGATTGGCGGAATTCGTGCTGGTATCGGTAGAGAGCAAGTGGGCATTCTTGCTGATATACCTGCTGTTTCTTGTCCTCTTGGGATGCGTTTTCGACGCCACTGCGGCTTTGATCATCTTGGTGCCGATAATGCTTCCTATTATCGACGGCTTTGAGATTGATCGGGTGCACTTCGGTATTTTTACTGTCCTTACCCTAATGGTCGGAATTCTGACGCCACCGATCGGAATTGCCCTTTACATCATGATGGACGTCGCAAAGCTGCCTTTTGAGGCAGTGGCGAAAGCGACAATACCCTTCTTGGTGCCCATCGTGATCGCGATCCTACTCATCACGTTTATCCCTCAAATCTCACTGTTCTTACCCAACCTCATCTACGGGCCGTGAAAGAACAGTATAACTTGTCTAACAAACCTGAAAGGAAAAGCCATGCGCATAGCTATGCTTCAAATGAATTCGCGCCACGATAAGGCTGAGAATATCTCTAATATGGAAAGCATGTTCGAAGAATATATCGCGGGTAAAAACATCGATCTCGTGGTTGCCCCGGAATATGCAACTTTTCTTGGCGGGTCCCGTGAAACCCAATGGGCCGCGGGCGAAACCTTTCCAAACGGGGAGGGCTACCAGGCTATGCAAGCTCTGGCAAAAAAGTACCGAGTAGCTTTCCATGTTGGCTCGATGATCGAAATCGATGGTAATTCGCACTACAATACTGCTGTTGCTTTCGCTGCGGATGGAAGTGAGCTCGCTCGCTACAGAAAAATCCACCTCTTTGACGTAGAAACGCCCTCAGGACACGTCTTTCGGGAAAGTGATGTGATTGATCGGGGCAATGAATTGGTGAACTACGAAATCAATGGGCAGAAGGTTGGTTGCGCAATTTGTTACGATCTTCGCTTCTCAGAAATGTTTTTACAACATATGAAAGCAGGCTGTAGTCTAATGGTAATTCCAGCAGCCTTCAATCTCGAGACCGGGAAGGATCACTGGGAGCCGTTACTGCGCGCTAGGGCGATTGAGACGCAAAGTTTCGTCATTGCCCCTGCGCAAATTGGTCTTCACATGGAGCCAGCAGGCGAGAGACCTTGTTACGGAAACTCTATGATCATCGATCCTTGGGGCACTGTAGTGGCGCGGGCATCGTCGCAGGTAGGAGTCACCATCGCCGATATCGATACTGGCTATATGGAGCGGGTTCGCACGACGCTACCTTCTAACAAACATCACGTTTTGGCCTAAGCCATGTTGGGAAAATACGCATTCTGGATGAGTACTCCAAACCTCGACTTCCTTGAAATGGCGGCAAATGCTGGCTTCGAAAAGGTTGTTTGTGACATTGAGCACAACGCGTTCTCACCGGATCGGCGCGAAGCACTTGTCGTCGCAGCTAAGGCTCTTGGCTTAAAAGTATATTTTAAGGTCGAGGGCCCTGATCCTGTCTGGGTTCAACGCGCTCTCGATCTTGGTGTCGATGGCGTCATAATTCCGCACATTGGTAGGCTTGAAGACAGCCGTAGCGCCATTGAGACGGCGAAATTCCCTCCGGTTGGAACACGAAGCTATGCAGCAGGGCGTTCCGCGAAGTTTTCAGCTCCTGCCGAAACCTATTTCGGTGATTGCGATCGCGAGGTCCTTTGTTTGCCCATGATCGAAACAGCTGAAGCTTTTGAAGACATTGACGCCATCCTTAGCCATCCATGCGTCGACGGTATATTCATCGGTCCCTTCGATCTAGCTTTGACGCGGGGGAGAGCGACATATGCTTTCGTCCAAAACGATAAGGCGGATATCTCTGCGCTTGCTGACAAAGCCAAAGCGGCTGGAAAGGCCTGGTGGATCCCCGCCTGGCGGCCGGAGGAGCAGGCATTTGCAACTGATCTAGGTGCGGACACTCTTGTGATTGCCGCCGAGCATCAGGTTTTGAGCCTTGGTTTGGCTACCATTACATCAAAACTACCTTGATATAGTAGAGGAATTCGAATGAAAGAGTTCATTAAGAACCCCGCCCCAACTTCGATTAGCTATGAGCTAATTGATAAACTTGAACAGGTTGAGACAGCCACCATAGGGCACTTCTTGCACTCAGCATTTGTAGATAGCGCCGTTGCTGCGGTGAACCCGAAAAAGCGGATAGCTGGTACAGCGGTGACCTTACGGCTCGCGGCAAATGACTCAACGCTGCTCCATGACGTCGTCTCTACCCTTAGGCCCACCGATGTACTAGTAATTGATCGTTCGGGAGATACCCGCCATGCTTGCTGGGGTGGTGTCGTCACCAATGCAGCAGCCCTATGTGGCTTCAAGGGGGCGGTGGTTGACGGTCCGGTGACTGACGTTAATGAGATCGTCGCAAACGACTTTGCGATCTGGAGCCGAGGTCGGTCTTCTATTACGACGAAGCTTTACGCGCAGTCCGGTAGCTTTAATACACCAATCTCTTGCGGCGGCGTAACTGTGAACCCAGGCGACGCGATTCTTGCCGACGAAAGTGGCGTAGTCGTTCTATCACCAGATATCGCTGAGAAAGTAGCAGATAGGGCTCTGGAAATGCAACGCGCAGAAATAGAGCTGATCGCTCGACTGAAAAATGGAGAACGGCTTGGTGACATTACTGGCGCATCGCAAATGATCGCAGAAAAGCTTTGATGATCATCAAATATGAATATTGAAGCGATCCGGACGCTATTGGTTACAGCTGAACATCGGAACTACCGCAAGGTTGCCGAGGTAATGCACATTTCACAGCCAGCAATATCCAAGCGGATCCGCGTTTTGGAAGATCACTTTGGTAATAGCTTGGTTGAGCGGGTAGGGGCATCAATGGTGCTCACGCCCGCCGGCCAGGCGCTATTGCCCTACTTTGAGCGCATAGTGTCGACTTTCGATGAGGCGAGTCAGAGGCTTATCGAGCCGGAGAACTGGCGGGGCTCTATCCGATTAGGCGCAGTCGATACCATACTGTCAACTTGGCTTACTGACTTTCTAGATCAGCATCGAAAGCGCCACCCAAAGATCAAATTTGAGGTGATTACAGCGCCAACTCATGAACTGCTTGAGGATATCAAACAGGGCCGCATCGATATTGCGTTGATGCTAGGCCCTTCTTATGACCGCGCTTTAATGGAAGTTCCGCTTTGCGTGATGGATGTGGGGTTCTATGGCAAGAGGAATGAACAACTGGTAAAAGGTGAAGGGCCGCGTCGGCTGACGTTTTCGGAGGTTTCGGAATCGACAATTATCACCTTTCCCAATGGGTCCCGACCTTATTTTGAGATTGTGGAAAAATTACGGGCACTAAGGTTGCCGAAAATGCCGGTGGTGTCTGGATGCACCTCCTTGTTTACCATGCGTCAGATGGCTGAGCGAGATTTGGGAGTAATTTCCCTCCCAACTGCCATGGCTGAGGAATCTAATCTTGAGCGCTTGGACCTCGGCATAGAACTAGCTGAAATGCAATTCGCCGCTGTTTATGAGCCAACTGCCGCTCCTCCAATCTATGCACTGACCTGTGCTTTAGCCCAAGAAACTGCCGCTGCTTACGCGAGAATCTCTGGAGGCGGAATTCGGGTGCCAAAATAGACTTCAGGCGCGGCTGATCATTTCCTAAGATTATTCGTCTGGGTCGCCAAAAATTGCGTACATCGTATCATGAATAAGCATGGCTTTAACCATCTCTCGAACTAAGTCGGTTTTTGCCATCTAGATTCTTGCCTTTTAAAATGACTACTAGCCGTTCATAGAACGCGCCAGGCACATCTGAGCTTCCAAAACGAGTGGTTGCATTGAATGAACGAGTATATTCCCATTCCGCCGGAGTGGCTTTCGGTGGCGAGAAGGCGCAATTGGATTAAACCTATCCTGAAACCTACGACGTCGGGCGACGCCGCTCTTGGATATGGTGACCAATGGCATAGATGACTGCTATCTATTGAACCGTATTTGTCGGAAGTGCTTTTTCACGCACCCCAGCTGACCCTCTGCTCATAGATTGCCGCCAAATTGTGGTTTGCATTTCGGCGGCAATCTGAGCTCATTCGTTTATACCTTAGGAGGCAAGCCGAAGGATCTGCATTACATCGGAGGGGCCGGAGATAGTCTTCGGGTTGGTGCGGCCCCAAATGTCGTCCATCGTATATTCCGCGATATTCTGGAAGCGATCCTCGGTCACTTCGACCGCGGTTAAACTTCTCGGCATGCCCAGACCGGCAATAAAGTTGTGCACAAGCTCTGATGCCGGCGTTTCCGGTTCGCCGAAAGCGGCCGAAATGCGGCGCTGGCGACCCGCGTTCACATCAGCATTCCACTTTAGTACAAATGGCGACATCACGCAGGACGTATATCCATGCGGGACATCGCAGAGCCCACCCAGCACATGGCCGATTGCGTGGCTTGCGCCCATTGGGACGCCGCCGAGGATCGGGAGCATGGATTGCCATGCGCCGATTTGGCATTTCAATCGGGCTTCCATATCCGTGGGGTCTGCCTTGACCCTTGGCAGCCCCTCGATCAACAGACGCAGCGCGCTATCGGCCAAGCCGTCGCAGTAGTCGTTGGACCGGAAACTCTGTAGCGTTTCGATGGCATGATCCAGTGACCGCACGCCGGTAGAGAACCAGAGCCATTCCGGCGTATGCCTGGTCAGGGCTGGATCCAGAATGACGCTAACCGGAGCCATCAGACGCTTTTCATAGGCCTGTTTATGCTTTGTAGCGGAATCCGTGGCTCCGGACAGAGGATTGAACTCACCGCCGGACAGGGTTGTCGGGATGCAGATCGTCCGGACGGTTTGGGGTTTGAAGTCCGGATTGACCATCTGACCTGCGTCGTCGACGGTAATGTGATAGCTGCCCATCTGCTCGACAGTGGTTATATCGTTAGACAGGCAGATTGGGACGATCTTTGCGCAATCGGTAACGGAACCGCCGCCGACCGAAACGATCAGGTCGGCATCTACCTCGCGCGCTTTGGCGGTTGCAGCAATTACGGCCTCGCGTGGTGCGTGCGGCGGCACGCCGGAGAATGTTGCCGCGTGATCGCTGCCCAGCGCGCTCTCGATTTTGGCGATGTCGTCTGTCTTGCTCCGCAAGGTTTCTGAAGTAATCAGCAAGACACGCTGAGCGCCCAGCGTCTTTACTTCTTGCGCCAGTGCCTCGGCCGCGGGCTGTCCGAAGATGACGCGTTCGGTTGCGGTAAGGGTTATCTGGCCGGGTTGTACGTTAGTCAATTGAATCTCCTCCCTGAGATGCCGCTATGTTGCCGGAATTCCCGGCGGCGGCTCGCCGGGCGGGAAATAGGGCGGGGCGGTCTTGCCCCGCTCCGCGTCAGGCTTTTTCGAAACGTTCGCTCTTGATCCGGATACCGGCTGCTTCGCGGTCCCAAGTGTCCGGGGTGATCGCCTCGGCGCGCAGTTCGTGTTTAAGGACCTTCGCGCTCGGGGTTTTGGGCAGATCCGGCAGAATGCGGACGTAGCGAGGCACCATGAAGTAGGCCATGCGCTCTGTCAGGAAGGCGATCAACTCGGCTGGATCAATTGTCTGGCCTTCGACTGGAGCTACGCAAACTAGAACGTCATCCTCGCCGAGATCGGAAGAGACCGCCACGGCGGCGGCTTCGCGCACCGCCGGATGGGCGCAGACATCGGCCTCAACTTCGAACGAGGAGATGTTCTCCCCGCGCCGTCGGATCGCGTCCTTCATGCGGTCTACGAAGAAGAAGTTGCCCTCGGCGTCCTGCCGAAAGGCGTCGCCGGTATGGAACCAGCCGTTGCGCCAGGCCTTAGCGGTGGCTTCTGGGTTTTTGTAGTAGCCCGAGTTCATGCCCCAGGGCCTGTCGGTGCGCACGAGCATCTCGCCTACTTCGCCGAGCGGCACCTCGCAATCGTTGTCATCGACAAGCCGGACATCGACGCCCGACCGGGCCTGTCCGCAGGTCCCGCGGATGCCCGGGTTCGGACCCGAGACGATCGGGCTTGAGACCTCTGTCATGTTGAAGATCGTGTGCACGTCGACACCGAAACGCTTCGAAAATCGCTCGGCGTTCGATGCTAGTGGCACCATCAGCACAAGCCGCAGCGGGTTCTCAGCGTCGTCCGGGGCAGGGGCCTTCTTCTCGAGGAAGGTCGCCATGACGCCCAGCAGGAAAGCGACGGTAACGCCGGTATTTCGCACCGATTGCCAGTAGGTCTCGGTGTCGAAACGGTCCACCAATGCGAAAGAGGCTCCGCGCGCCAGCATACAGAACATCGGCCCCATGCCACCGATGTGGAACATCGGGCTGTTGATCAAGTAGCGGTCATCCTTCGTCACAAAGGGCCAGCTTTCAGGTCCGGCATTAGTGAACAAATGCAGGTAAGAGGAAAGCACCCCTTTCGACGGTCCGGTCGTGCCGGAGGTGTAGATGATCGCCATCGGGTCCCAGGGCTCGATTGGGCGTGACAGCGGGGCCAACGTGCCTTCAGCGGGCAGCAGCGCCTCGCCGTATGCAATCGACGGCAACGGGGTGTCCTCGGCCTTACCTCCGAGTACGATCAGCTTTTCCAGTCGATAGGTGTCGATGCCGCGCAGCCGCTCAACCAAATCGGCATGGACCACCGCCACCTGGGCATCCGAAACATTGATGACATGCGACAAAAGCGAGCCGCGATAGGCGGTGTTGATCGGCACGTAGACCGCGCCGAGGTAGTTGAGTGCGAAGAAGATGCGGATCTGTTCGCGGCTGTTAGGAGCGAAGACCAATACGTGGTCGCCCTGCGCGATGCCGGAGTTTTGCAGGCCGATCGCGGTCTGAATCACCTTGTTGCGGAAATCGGCATAGGACCAGGATTCGCCGTTGTCGTCGAAAACCACTAGAGCGCGGTCCGGCTGTTCTTCGGCCAGACGGTCAATCAGGTAGCGGGTCACCACCCGGTCGCGCGGCAGGACTCTCGGATCGGTGGTTTCGGGGCGGTCGGGGCTTGGGGTAACTGTGAACATTCTATTCTCCCTGTTCTCTGTGCCGAGGGGCTGTCCTCCAACTTACCGCCGCCCGGCCGTTGTATTCAGTATCCTGTCAAGCGGCGCCGACGCGGCGCGCAGGTTCACCGTCAAAGATGAAATCCTGCGGTTCCGCGCGGCGCGTCATCCGCCAGAAATCGTCGTTACGCCAAGGCGTGATGGCAACCACTCGGCCGCGCGAATTGCGGTACCAGTTGTCCATGCCCTTATGGGTCCAGACCATCTTGGCATGGGCGGCATCCACCTCAGCGTTGTAACGATCATGCACGTCCTCGCGCACCTCGATCTCCGCCGCACCCGCGGCAAACATCTGCTCCAGCGCGCTCATCACGTAATCCATTTGGTTCTCGATGTTGGAAATGATGCTCCCACCATGACCGAGGCCGACATTCGGCCCTAGCAGGGTAAACAGGTTCGGAAACCCCGGGACCGTGGTGCCGAGATAGGCGCGCGCGTCGTCGCCGTTCCAGACTTCCGACAGCGAGCGGCTATCGCGTCCCACCACCCGCATTGACGACAACACTGCCGTCGCTTTGAAGCCAGTGGCAAGTACCAGCACATCGGCCTGATGTTGCGAGCCGTCCGAGCAGGTCACGCTGTCGCCATCAACCTTAACCACGCGTTCGGTGATCAGACTCACATCTTCGCGCGCCACGGTCCGGTACCAGCCGTTGTCGAGCAGCATGCGTTTGCCGAAGGGTGGGTAGTCAGGCAGCACCTTGTCGAGCAGGTCCTGCCGGTCGCCGAGCTCAGCTTTGATGTAGTCGGTGAACTGCCGGCGGTGTGCGTCGTTAACCCTGTTGAGCGCGCGCTCGGGATGGGCCCAGTCCGGGTCGACTTGTAGAGTTGGGTGTATCCGGTCGTTGAAGGTCCACGCCAGCCGCTGCCGGTACCACGCCTGGTAGAGCGGGACGGCCTGCAGCAGCCAGCGGATGGGCTCCGGCACCTTCTTCCGGAACTGAGGAAACGGCGCGGCCCATTGTCGGGAGCGCGCCACCACCGTCAGGTGATCAACCTCGGCGGCAATCGCGGGCACGATCTGCATCGCGGTAGCACCGTTGCCCACAACCGTGACGCGCTTGCCCGCGAGATCGATGTCGGCTGGCCAATGCGCCGTGTGGAAAGCTTCTCCGCTGAAATCGTCAAGTCCCTCGATGTTCGGGACCAGCGGGATATTTAGCACGCCGACGCCGCTGACCAGGATCTGCGCCTCCAGCACCTCGGGCCCGTCTGGGCTATCGATCGCGACCCGCCAGCGCTGTTCTTGCGCGTCCCAACGGGCTTCTTTGACCATCGTGTCGAAGCGGGTGTGCCGGTTCAGCCCGTGGTCTTCAGCAACATCGACGAAATAGCCGTGTAACTCGTCGCGTAGCGCGAAGTAGTGGCTCCAGTCGTTCGGCGCGAAGGAGAAGGAATAGAGGTGGTTGGGGGTGTCCACACCGCAGCCCGGGTAGGCGTTCTCGTACCATGTGCCGCCGAACGAGGGGTTCTTGTCGACGATCGTAAAAGGAATCCCGGCGGCCTGGAACCGAATTGCAGCACAGATGCCCGACACGCCGGCGCCGACGATCACTGCCCGCGTACCCTCTGGCACGTTTAGTTTGCGCGGCTGCTGACTAATCGGCGCAAGTCCAAGGCCAGCGGCGATATTTTCGCCATAGGCATTTGGCACCTGCTCGTCCATTGCGGTCTGCAGCATCTTCACCAGCATGCGCGGCTCGGGGTTCGGCAGGGCCAGCGGGCGGCCCCGACTCCACGCGAGAATTGCCTCCTGCGCGTGGCTGCGGACCTCGTCTTGCACCGCGTCAGGCAGGCCGGCACTGTCATTATCCTCCAAGCCGCGGGCGCGCTTCGGTCGATAGGGTTCTTCAAGCCAGTTCAGGTCCCCGGTCATCTGCACTAGCAGCATCAGTAGCGTCGGGATGTTGGCGATTGCCAGCGCTTTGGACAGGCGCGATTCGTCCAGCGCTTCGGCTCTCATGTCGCTGTCATAATCCATAGTGGCACCCCTTAATTCCAGTGTTTTCCGCCGGTTCCCGAAGCTAAATCGATCCTCTTGACCGGTTGCAATGTTCTGTCTACCGTAGATAAAACGATCGTTTAAGTCGATAGGTTTAGTCATTTGATTTAGTCTGTCAACTGGGGGTCGAGAGACAACGCTAGTGCTGTAGGGGAGGACAGTCGTATGTCGCAAAACAACGCATCGATCTATGGCGCGCCCAAGGTTCGGGGTGACTACGAGCCTCGTTTTGCCTCGGTAGTCGAAACCTTTGCGGAAAATTTCAGTGTCTACGGTGAGCTGGGCGCCTCACTCACAGTTGAAGTCGACGGCGAGACGGTTCTGGATCTTTGGGGCGGAGAGGTGACCGAAGGCGGCGCAGATTGGGCATGCGACACTGTGCACGTGGTGTTTTCCTGCACCAAGGCTGCGACCGCACTTGTCTTACATCTTTTGGCCCGCGACGGTGCGTTGGATCTGGACGCGCCCCTCTCGGAGGTCTGGCCCGAGCTGACTGCGGCACAGCAGGGAGCAACGGCGCGGATGGTGCTAGATCACAGTATCGGTCTGCCGGCGGTGCGCGCAGAGGCGCCTACTGACGCGCTGACCCATCCCGACTGGATGGTTCGCGCGCTTGAGCGGCAGTTGCCGTTCTGGGCGCCGGGGACGGCGGTCGGCTACCATGCGTTGACCTACGGTTTTCTGGCTGGAGAAGTCGTTCGCAGGGTCACCGGGCGCAGTCTGGGTCAGGTGTTCCGCGAGCGTATCGCCCTGCCGCTCGAACTCGATTTCCACATCGGTCTGCCGGCGGCTGAAGAAGGACGCGTCGCGCCGATAGACATCTGGCGGCCCGGTCCCGGCGCTAAGCCGACAACCTTTATGTTAGCCGCCAAAGAACCAGGGAGCATCTCTAACCTCTTTGTCTTCAACTCCGGCGATTGGGCAGGCCGGGGGGTCAACACCCGCGCCGGCCGAGCGGCGGAGATCGGGGCAGCAAACGGCGTTGGCAATGCGCGGGCGCTGGCCCGGATGTTCTCGGCTTTGGCGACCGGCGGGCAGGCGCTCGGCTTCAGCGCCGACGATGTTGCTGGGTTTTCCCTCGCCTCGTCCGCCACCCATCGGGACGCGACCCTGCAGCTGCCGACCCGTTTCGGCCCTGGCTTCATGCTGGGCATGGATAATCGCCATAAGGCCCGCGGCGGTGAGAGCTTGATCTTCGGACGAAACGCATTTGGCCATGTTGGGGCAGGCGGCTCGGTAGGCTTTGCCGATCCCGAGGCACGGCTGGGCTTCGGCTACACAATGAACCGGCAGGGAGCAGGACTTCTGCTGAATCCCCGCGGACAACGGCTGATCGACGCGACCTATCGTGCGCTCGGCTATCGAACGTCTTCGCCTGGTTTCTGGGCAAGGTAAACCGGCGCTGAGCGCCATTTTCTGGGAGGAAAAAAGAATGACATTCAACACAAATGCAAAAGCAGCACTGGGCGGTATTGCCCTTGCGGCGTTCGGCGCCACGGCGGCCGGAGCCGATGAACTAACCTTCGCTATCGGCCATCCGCCCGGCAGCTACCTAATCACCGGAGGCGAGGCCTTTGCCGAGACCGTCGCGGCGGAGACCGGCGGCAGCTTGACCGCCAAAGTCTTTCCGATGTCGCTACTCAGCATGGCGGAGACCTCCGCTGGCCTGCGCGAGGGTATGGCCGATATGGGCACCGTGATGTCGACCTATTTCACGGCCGAGTTTCCGCATACGAACATGATCCTCGATAGCTCGATGATGCTGGGCGACATGGGACCAGAAGCGGCCGCAGTGGCCGGTCTGGCCTATGCGCCGGCGATGGCGGAATTTATTATGACCAAGTGCCCGGAGTGCAGCGCCGAATTTGCTGCTGAGAACCAGGTCTATACTGGTGCTGCTGGCACCCCCGGTTACGCGCTGAATTGCACTAAGCCAGTGGTCACACTAGAGGATCTGTCCGGCGCTCGTCTGCGGATCGGCGGAGCGAACTGGGCGCGTTGGTCGGAAGCGGTTGGCGCCACCCCGGTAACCATGTCGGGTAACGAAATGCTTGAAGCGCTGGCCCAGGGCGTGCTCGACTGCATCATCCTGTCGGTGCCTGACGTGCAGAACTTTGGGATGGGTGAATCGGTCAAGCACATCACCATGGGCGCTCCAGGCGGGGTCTATGTCGCCTCGCTGACCAACATGAACCTCGACACTTGGAACGGCCTGTCGGAAGAGGAGCGCCGCGCTGTGATGAAGGGGGCGGCAGAGGCCTCGGCGATCAGCACCTGGGCCTACCAGGCCGGCGAGGAGAGCGTGCTCTCCAAGGTGGCGGCTGAGGGCGTCACCGTGCATCAGGCGGATCCCGCCGTGCTCGCAAAGACTGCGGAGTTCGCCGCGGCGGACCGTGAGGCGCTGGTCGCGCTCTACGCGGAAAAGGGGGTCTCCCGAGCGGAGGAAATGCTGGCGGATTTTGAACAGCTGCTTGAAAAATGGGTTGGCCTGACCCAGGGCGTCGCCGATGCTGAGGAGCTGGCGGATCTCTACTGGACCGAGCTCTACAGCAAGATCGACGTTGCCGCGCACGGTAGCTAAAACCTGACGGGGCGCGGGCATAGGACCTGCGCCCCCTTGTCATTCTGGAAAGGATTTTCACATGAGCAGGATCGACGGGTTCATCACCTTTATTAGTCGTGCCGTTGCGCTGGTCGGCGGGCTGGCAGTTGCCCTGATGATGGTCCACGTCACGCTGGATGTGACCTTCCGCTACCTGCTGAACCAGCCGCTAGCGGGCACACTTACCATGGTGACCTACCACTACATGGTTCTGGTCGCCTTCGTGCCGCTGGCCTTTGTGCAGCGCGGCAATGCACATATCTCAGTCGAGGTTTTCACCGCGCTCATGCCGCCGGCGCTGCAACGGGTGCTCGGTTTGCTGACCGACCTGCTGACAATGGCTGTGATGGCGCTGCTAGCATGGCGCGGCGGCGACGCGGCGCTGCAGGCGATGCGCAAGGGGCTGGCGCAGGTGCAGGGCACTACAGAGATCCTCGTCTGGCCGGCTTATTTCGCAATTCCGCTGGGCGCAGGGCTGATGACGCTGGTGCTGTTCTGGCAGGCGTTCCGTACCTTCTCCGGTTCGGAGGCACGGCAATGACAGGTGTTGAAATCGGCCTGATTGCCATTGCCGGGCTATTTGTTCTGATCGCGTTTCGGATGCCGATCGGTCCAGCTTTGATCGGCGTGTCTTTCTGCGGCCTGTGGGCGCTGATGGGCTGGCGCGTTGCATGGGGTGCCCTGGGGGTCATCCCCTACCAGTTTTCGGCAAGCTGGATCCTTTCTTCGGTGCCGATGTTTCTGCTGCTGGGTTTCGTTGCTTTTCATACCGGATTGACCCAAGGGCTGTTCCGGGCGGCGCGGCTCTGGCTGTCGGCACTGCCCGGGGGGCTGGCGATCGCGGCGGTATTCGGCGCGTCGGGCTTTGCTGCAGTCTCTGGCTCCTCGGTCGCCTGTTCGGCAACTATGGGGCGGATCGCGATCCCCGAGATGCTATCTGCGCGTTATCACCCGGAACTGGCCACCGGGACACTGGCTGCCGCGGGCACCATCGGCGCGTTGATCCCGCCCTCAATCATCTTGATCCTCTACGGCATCGTGGCGCAGGTGCCTGTGGGCGGGTTGTTTCTGGGTGGGATCGCCGCAGGGCTGCTGACCGCGATCGGCTATATCGTTGTGATCCTCCTGCGGGTCTGGCGGGATCCGTCACTGGCACCCTCGGTGACCGAGGCGGTGACCCGTGCGGAGCGACTGTCAGCTTTGTCGGAGACCTGGCCGGTGATCCTGCTGGCTATCGGCATCTTCGGCGGGCTGTTCTCGGGCGTCTTCACGCCGACCGAGGCCGGTGCGATAGGAGCCGCACTGGCGACATTGATCGCGGCACTCAAGCGCTCCCTCACGCGCGCGGCCTTCTTCGCGGCGGTGATCGAGACGGTTCAGACCACGTCGGCACTGATCATTATTGGCATTGGGGCCAGCCTGTTGACCCGTTTCCTGGCGCTTTCGGGAACCGGCGATGCGCTCACCGGGGCCGTCTTGGCGCTCGATGCCGGCCCCCTCGCAATGATGTTCGGCATCGTCCTGCTTTATCTGATCCTTGGCATGTTCCTCGAACCGATCGGGGCGATGCTATTGACCCTGCCAATCGTGCTGCCGCTGGTCGACGGTGCAGGCTTCAGCCTGTTATGGTTCGGCATCATCCTGACCAAACTGCTGGAGATCGGCATGATTACCCCGCCGATCGGCATGAACGTATTCGTCATCAAAGGCGTGGTCGGTGACCTCGTTTCTACGTCGTCTATCTTCCGCGGTATCGCCTGGTTTTTGGCGATGGACATCTTCATTCTAGCCATACTGATGCTCTGGCCCGATCTGGTCCTGTTTCTGCCTGCGGTTCTGGGCTAGGAGGTCCTCGTATGAATAAGGCGACCCCATGACCGAGCAACTGGCCCCGAAGGCTACCAAGCCGAACGACGACCCGACCCGGGAGAAGATCAAGACCGCGGCGCAGCAACTGTTCTCAGCGCATGGTCTCGACGGTGTCTCAGTACGCGACATCGTGAAGGCGGCAGGCGCCAAGAATGGCGCCTCGTTGCATTACTACTTCGGGTCAAAAGAAGGGTTAATTACCGAACTGGTGCTTGATGGTGCACGCCGCAGCGAAGAAGGACGCCAGCAAGCGCTCGGGCTGTTGGAAGCGCGACAGGGTCCAAAGAGCGTGGCGGACATCGTGCGCCTTCTGGTCGAGGTGGAGATCGGAATGCACAGCCCGCAGCAAAGCGACGCCCGTGCCGGGCTCGGACACATGCGCTTTATCGTGGCGCTCCAGATAAGCCACCGCAACCTCATGCGCACGGTTCTCGACGGCCAGCAGAACCGTGCCTACTTGAAGTGCCTTGCCTACCTCCGACGGCTGATGCCGGTAATGCCGCCCGAGATCGTTAACCAGCGGCTAATCTTCATGTATTTTACCCTAACCTCCTCGCTTGCCGCACGCGAAGCCGCCTTCGAGACCGATCCGATGGGGGGGAAGCTTTGGTCGTCGCCGCATGCTCTGGAAAATCTCATCGCCTCTATCACCGGTGGGCTGGAAGCCCCTTACGCGAGATAGACCGTCATTTTCTTTCGTGAAGTCATGTTATCGAGGTTCTTTTGGATTTGCGGAACATCAGTATCCAGTATCCGAGATTGAGCTGAACCGACACGAGGCTACCAAACAGAATCTACCAATGCGATCGAATGTCACGCACGCTGTGCGTTTTGATAACCCCTAACAAATTTAATTTAGTCTACAATGAAGTTGACGGTTTTGTTGTCGAAGCTATCTTGCGGTCATGAGTGCCGGCCAACCTCTCGCGCCATAAAACGAAGAAATCTAGGATCGCCAGTACGCGTTACATTCAATCTTAGGCCCGCATTCATGCTGCCTGGCTGGGCCAAGAAGAACGTTGACGGAGCCAAGAAAATGTCCTCTGTTGCGGCCTTGCGGGAGAGTTCAGTATCGCTCATTCCCTCGGGCAATTCCAGCCAAGCGTAATAGCCCTGTCCTGGGTCAAACTTGCACCGCAAGTTCAGATTGGCCAAGTCACTTTGCAACTTCTCCGATGCGTCCTGCAATCTTCCTGCCAGTCGGTTAAGATGACGAGCATAGCGGCGACTTCGGATCGCCTCAGCAATAATCATTTCTGACATGCGTGATGAGTTGACGGTTGTGATCATCTTCAGTTCAGCGAGTTCTTCGGCAATGCTACGTGGGGCCGCGATATAGCCGGTTCGGAATGAAGCAGAGAGTGTCTTAGAAAATGTGCCGACAAAGATCACCCGGTCAAAGCCATCAAGCGCCGCAAGTCTTACCCCTTTCGGGTCTGGCAGATCGATGAAGGGGTCGTCATCTACGACCATGAACCCCGATGATTCAGCCAGCTTCAAAACTCCATGAGCTGTCATGAGGCTCATTGAGGTGCCCGTCGGGTTCTGAGCTAGGGACTGCGTGAAAAAAAGTTTGGGCCGATGCTGAGCAGCCAAATTGCGCAATTGCTCAAGGTCCGGTCCGTCAGCACCGCGCGGCACCCCGATATAGCTCACTTGAGCGAGCCGTAATTTCGCAAATAAAGGGTAGTACCCGGGGTCATCAACCAAGACTGTGTCGCCTGCCTTTAGATAGCGTCGCACAATCAGGTCCAGGCCGTGGTTTGCGCCAAATGTCGTGACAACTTGGTTCGCATCAAGCGCAATACCATTGGCATAGTGATGCGCTGCAATTAAGGAACGTAGCGGCTGATACCCCATGTGGGAACCGTATCCCGACGTGTCGCTATCCTGATCCGGCAATTGACGCATGGGAATGCCAGCCATCCACGAGGCGGGTGGGCGACCATCACCGACCCGAACTGCGTAGTTCTGGTCAAGCTGCGCGCGCAGCAGCGAGATACTGTCTACCGCTTCGATCAGATGACGCGGCGCCTCGTCCTCACGCAAGGTTTGATGTTGGCTTGCCACGGTAAAGCCAGCCCCTTGTCGAGCTGCGATAAGCCCGCGCGCGACCAGCCTATCATACGCCTCGACTATAGTGTTTTTGGACACGGAGTGATCCTGCGCTGCCGCTCGGATAGAAGGGAGACGCTCTCCTGCCTTTAGATCGTCACTAGCGATGCGATCGGTAAGGATTTGTACGATAGTATCGATTTTGTTCACAACGGAACCCTTACTGTACCCTTTTTAGTACCAGTACAGTACGCAGCTGTTTTCCACAATTGTCCCTATAAAGCTTCTCCCAGTTCCGCATATGCTTCGCTCTGAATAAGGGGGGATATTCTAAATGGCTGACGGCACCACAGTGCAGATCAATTCACGGCTTGAAAACCTGCGCAATCTTGAGCCAGAGTCGCGGCTGGACCTACTAGCAAAAGCAGTCGGGCTGGCCGATACCGATCAGGCCGCACTAGCAGGGCGTGATGTCTTGCCGATGTCGCTTGCAAACGGGATGATTGAGAATGTGATAGGGAAGTTTGAGCTTCCTCTTGGCGTCGCTTCCAACTTTACGATTAACAACAAAGACTACCTGATCCCGATGGTAGTTGAAGAGCCCTCTGTGGTGGCTGCAGCCTCCTATATGGCCAAAATTGCCCGTGGCTGCGGCGGCTTTCACACATCCTCCGACCAGCCGGTGATGCGCGCACAGATACAAGTGGCAGGCCTGACGGACCCAAGCGGAGCCCGTCATCGGCTGCTTGCTGCGGAAACCGAACTGCGCGAGATGTGTAATGCACGCGATGAGGTTCTGGTATCGCTGGGCGGCGGCTGCATTGGGATCGAAGTTCATGTGTTTGAAAACACAGCTGTCGGGCCCATGGCAGTGCTCCATATTCTAGTCGATGTACGCGATGCGATGGGGGCAAACGCCGTTAACTCGATGGCAGAAACAATCGCACCACGCGTCGCTGAAATTGCCGGTGGGCACACCCGCCTGCGTATCTTGTCCAATCTGGCTGATCGTCGCTTGGCGCGGGCGCATGTCACCTTAACTCCTGAAGCCATGACCACAAAAGCAATGGACGGGCGAGAAGTGATCACTGGCATGATCGAGGCTTATGCGCTGGCGCAGATTGATCCTTACCGCGCAGCAACCCATAACAAGGGGATCATGAACGGGATCGACCCTGTGGTTGTGGCCACCGGCAATGACTGGCGTGCGATTGAGGCGGGAGCCCATGCTTGGGCCGCGCGCAAGGGCAGCTATACTTCGTTAACTACGTGGGAACGTGGTCAGGATGGCACACTCACCGGTACGATTGAGATGCCTATGGCGCTCGGTCTGGTTGGGGGAGCAACCAAAACGCATCCGGCGGCACAAGCGGCATTGCGCGTACTGAATGTCGAGACGGCGCAAGAGCTTGCAGAAGTCACCGTCGCCGTAGGGCTGGCGCAAAACATGGCCGCCCTGCGTGCGCTGGCGACAGAGGGTATTCAAAAGGGGCATATGGCTCTGCACGCGCGCAATATCGCCATTCTCGCAGGCGCCACAGGATCGCAGATTGAAGCGGTAGCTAAGGCCATCGCGGGGGAGGGGCATGTTAGCGTCCAGGCGGCAAAGAGAGTATTGTCAGAACTTTAAGACGACACACAGCATTCAGGTTTCTAGGGAGGATAACCAATGACAAATAGTATCAAAAAAAGCGCCACGCGCCGGCATTTCATGCGCGGTGCCGCGGCGGCAGGTTTGGCCGCTCCGGCAATTGTCGCGGCAAGCTCAGTCCGCGCTCAAGGTACAATTGAGTGGCGGATGCAGGCCCTTTGGGGCGGCGGCACCACACCAATGCTTTATGAAGAAAAGTTCTGCGACCGGGTGCGCGAACTAACCGGCGGAAGCCTCGATATCACGCCTTTTGCGGGCGGCCAGATTGTACCGGCCGCGCAGTCTTTCGATGCCGTACGCGGTGGCGCATTCCAGTTGATGAAAACCTTTGACGGTTATACCGCCGGCAAGATTCCGGCGCATGGGTTCTCTTCCACTGTTCCCTTCGGGTTCCCCGAAGCGGATCAATACGAAGCATGGTTTTACGAACGCGGCGGCATGGAGCTTGCAGCCCAATCCTATGCCCCTGCCGGCCTTACTTATGTAGCCCCAACGGTTTACGGCGAAGAGCCCCTGCATTCGAAAGTCGAAATTCGCAAGATGGCGGATATGGAAGGCCTTAAAGGTCGTTTTGTTGGTCTGGCTGCTGCCGTAATGGCAGATTTTGGCGTTGCTGTCTCTCCGCTGCCCACGTCCGAAGTCTATTCCGCCCTCGATAAGGGCCTCATTGATCTGGCCGACCGCGGCGACATCAAAGCAAACTACGAAGAGGGCCTTCACGAGGTCGCAAAATACCTCATCCTACCGGGTATCCACCAGCCATCCACCGCGACTTGCTATGTGGCCAATACGGCGGCCTATGGTCAATTGAATGATCAGCAACGGGCTGCCCTAGCTGTGGCCGCGCGCGAAGTGTCTGGGGCGCTGCGTCAGAACATCATCGTGGACAACGCCGAATACATTGCAAAGTTTGAGGAAGCTGGTGTCGAGATTATCACCCTCGATCCTGCGGATGTAGCTGTGGCGCGCAGCAAAGCTGTGGCCTCTTGGGAGAAAGCAACGAACGGCGATACCCTCGCAACAGAAATGATGGAAAGCCAAAAACAGCTTCTCTCAGATCTCCGACTCCTCTAGTCCCTCGAAACAAGCCACAGAACGGCCCGAGCCAGCGAGCATCGGGCCGTTTTTGCAACACAGGGAGGTGTCAATGCTTCGCGCGGCTCAAGCTATTACCACGTTCAATCGCTGGACATTTGAGACCACCAAATGGCTGGTCTATGTCATTGCGGCACTCATGCTTTTCGAAGTCATCTCCCGCTATTCGTTTCACAGCCCGACCAGTTGGGGGCCTGAGCTGGCCACTTTGCTGTTCGGCCCATTTTTCCTTCTTGGCGGGCCCTATTTACTTCATATCGGAGGGCATGTGGCGGTCGATATTCTCTCGGCTGCAGCACGGGGCAGACTGCGCATGATCCTCGCGGTTGCGGCCGCTTTGCTTGCGCTCCTTTTCGGCTTGATCTTGGTACGGTTTAGCTTGCCGCTAGCATGGCAAGCGTTTGAATATGGTGAGACCAGTTATTCCGCATGGAACCCGGTGGTCTGGCCCGCCAAGATGGTTCTCCCTCTGGCAGGGTTACTGCTCATCTTGCAGTCACTTGCCGAAGTGGTCTTCGCTCTCAAAGTGAGGACCGCCTGATGGAAAGCAGTCTTGTCCTGTTCGGGATGTTTGCCTCGCTCATCGTACTGATGCTCAGCGGCGCGGGGCTTGCCTTCGTGTTAGGTGCCATCGCTTTTCTGGCGACCGCCACTTTATGGGGACCCAGTGCGCTCATCGTCACGGTGCTTAATACCTTTGACACAATGACATCAGAAGCACTCATGGCGATCCCGCTTTACGTTTTGATGGCGGCTATTTTGCAGAAATCCCGGATCATTGATGATCTTTATACTGCGATGGAGACATGGTTCGGTGGGGTGTCAGGTGGCTTGGCGATTGGCACCGTGGTCATCTGCACAATTATGGCTGCAATGACGGGAGTAGTCGGTGCTGCGGTTGCCGCGATGGGCATACTTGCACTGCCCTCCATGCTGTCGCGCGGATACCACCCTCCATTAGCATTGGGGGCGATCTGCGCAGGCGGCACATTGGGCATCTTAATCCCACCATCAGTGGTTACGATCGTTTATGCGATCACTGCACAGATTTCGATTGGTCAGATGTTCATTGCAGGGATTATACCTGGTCTTGTCCTTGCGGTGGGATATTGCAGCTACATTTGGGTGCGCGTGACTTTGAATCCCAAGCTCGCGCCTAAGCCGGTGGATGAAACCACCATACCGCTCTCTCAAAAGATTGCTTCTCTGAGACATCTGGCTTTGCCTGCGCTCGTGATCCTGTCTGTTCTGGGCTCAATCTATGCAGGGATTGCGACGCCGACTGAAGCTGCCGCGGTCGGCGTTCTCGGCGCGCTGCTTTCTGCAATTTTCTCTGGCCGCCTTGAGCTGTCGAGCCTCAATGCGGCGGCGACAGACACGTTGCGTGTCACGGCGATGATTTTGTGGATCACGTTGGGCGCCAAGGCATTCATCTCAGTGTTTGTGGCGACTGGAGGCGCGGATAGTGTCTTGAGTTTTGTCGAAAGCTTAGATTCCTCTCGCTATGTGGTTTTGCTGGCAATGCTCTTAGTTCTAATATTCTTGGGACTTTTTCTGGACGAGATCGGTATCATTCTGCTGTGCGTTCCAGTATTCGTGCCAATCATTAAAACACTGGGGTTTGATCCACTCTGGTTTGGCGTCCTGTTTATGGTGACCGCCCAAATGGCTTACATCACCCCGCCCTTCGGCTACACGCTATTCTATCTCAAGGGGGTGTTGCCCGATGGGATTGGCATTGGTCAGGTTTACCGTGGTGTGATCCCATTCTTCCTCATTCAGGTTGCTGTTCTGATCCTCTTTGTTGTATTCCCCGAAATCGTTACATGGCTGCCTGAACAGGCGGCAGCGAGATTGAAGTAGAACGCCGATCGAGGGCACCGGAAATCGAAAGCACAATTGATGTCACAAACAAGAAAAGAGGGCGGAAAAGGTAAAACTTTTAGCTAGCCAGTTCTGACCATTCATTTAATAGCAGTGTCATTTCTTTAATGAATATTTCGATCGCAGCGTTACTTGCGTCTGCACCTCGTACAATTGCATAGACGTCTAACGGGAGATTGGGCTCGAGCGGAATTGTCACCAGCCCATCTACGCCATGGAAGGCGGCGGTAAATTCATCCACTACGGCAGATCGTTTCATTGCTTTTACTAAGTGTGGAACTGATACCAATGAGTTTCCAGTAACCGTGTCATCATATAACAAGCCCCGTTCAACGAGTGCCTCGTTCAGAATCCGTCCGAGGGGGCCGCGAGAGGTCAGCCCTAACATTGGTACGGATACCAGGTCTTCTAGCGTTACATGTTTCGATTGGGCCAATGGTCCGTCCATTGGGCTGAGAACCACCAGGCGACCTCGGCCGATACGCACTGATAGCAGATCTTCAGCCTGAAACTTGCCAACAACCAGACCTACTTCAACCGTTCCGGCCCGTATTGCAGCTTCTTGCTGTTCCCAGGTTCCTACATCCACCGTGACTCTGAGAGCAGGCAGCTTAAGCATCGTTCTACGTAATGCATTTGGAACGAAATGGGGACTTAGTAGCCCAACAGTCATGACTGGTAGGCGCATACCCACTCCCTTGCGGAGGGAGTCAACGCGGCGCTCAAGCCGCGCGATGCCATCATCGAGAAACCGGCTTTCGTTATAGATAGCATCCGCCTCTGGGGTCGGTAAGACACGGCCCTTTACGAGCGCAAACAGCTTAAGGCCAAGAGCGGTTTCAAAATCGCGAAGGTGGCGGCTGGCCGTAGGTTGAGAGATTTTAAGCTCTTTTGCGGCGGCAGTTATTGACGTTCGCTCATAGACCACTCGGAAAACCTGGAGCCGTTGAAGTGTCAGTGGTTTCAAGGAAGCTCCTCCAAAATTTACCCTTAACCTATAGTAAAACGCTATGCATTATCCAAAAACTTTCTATTTTCTTGTCGCCGATTTCACCCCAGGCTCGCAGTGAGAATACTTTAGGAGGAATGGGTCTAAATGCAGGCGCCGCTGATATTTGGCTTCACACTATTGGGGCTGCTGGCAGGATCAGCGATTGCCTATGTTATCGGCGCTTCAGCAATCCTGACGTTCTTTGCGGCCGGCCGGGAGGGCTTCATGGCTGCGCTACCTCAACGGCTTTTCAGCCAACTAGATGTTTTCGCATTCCTAGCGATGCCCCTATTTATTTTTGCGGGTGACCTTATGAACCGCGGAGGGCTTGCAAGAGCGTTGATCGATTTCTGCATGTCCTTCCTTGGCCGTCTAAAAGGAGGGCTCGGTCATGTGAACGTGCTCACATCAGTATTTTTTGCGGGCGTTTCTGGTTCGGCAGTTTCAGATGCTGCTGCCTTAGGTAATTCATTGGTCCCAGAGATGCAGCGGCGAGGCTATTCACTTAGTTACGCCTCCGCAATCACAGGGGCGTCTTCCATTATTGGGCCAATCATCCCGCCATCCTCGATCTTGATTTTCTACGGCGCTCTTATGGAGACGAATGTCACAGCACTCTTCGCGGCCGGCATCGTCCCTGGTTTGTTACTAGCGACAGTGTTGATGGCTATGAATGCATTCTATGCCTATCGAGATGATCACCCCGGCGGTCGCGATGATATTGTTCCACGCTTCATTCCATCGCTATTAAAGGCGCTGCCAGCGATGCTGTTACCCGTTATCATCCTCGGCGGCACACTTTTCGGCTTTATGACGCCGGCGGAAGCCGCAGCAGTAGCGGTCGTCGCGGCGCTTGGAGTCGGCTTTGCCTATGGAAACATGACATTAAAAGATGTCGGGGCCAGTATCGAGCGGACTGCGGTGCTACTGGGCGCTCTCTTTATCATTCTCTGTGCGATCTCTACGTTTTCCTACCTCGCGGCACTCTTACAGTGGCCTCAGGCAATCTCACGTACGGTAATGGCGTGGGGCCTGGGTCCGCTGCAGTACTTGATGCTGGTAAACGTAATCTTCCTTATTGCCGGTATGCTGATGGACGTTAAAGCCGCAGTTGCACTTTTCGCACCAATCTTCGTGCCAGTAGCACTCGCGATGGGGGTAGACCCAGTTCACCTCGGGATCGTGATTTGTTTCAACATCACGACCGGTTTGCTTTCACCTCCACTTGGGGGAGTCCTGTTGATCCTCGCGACCACCGTCCGAATGGACTATTGGAAACTGATCCGCGCGACGTTCCCCTTCTTTGTCGCGGAGGTATTGCTTCTCCTTGTTCTTACTTACGTACCCGACATTTCGTTGGCCCTGCCACGCTGGCTCGGCCTTGCCTAACCCAACCACCAAAGGAGTAATGATATGAAGTTTCTATCTGGATTGATGGGCGCGACTGCTTTGTCCCTTCTAGCAATGACTGGACAAGCTGCTGAAGTAAAAGTGGCTCTCAATGGCGCAGACGATCCAAGCTCTAATGCTGAGGCAGCTTTTGCACATGGGTTTGCTGATGCGCTTAATGGGACTGAGTTTGACGTAGCTATTTTCCCTTCCGACACACTCGGGTCAGAGAAGGAGCGCTATGATCAGGTTTCACAGGGGCTGATTGAGGTCAACTTGGCAGCACTGTCCTCTGCATTCGGACAATCTGAGTTGGCAAAAGGCATTCAGCTTCCGTTCTTCTTTCAAAGCCGTGATGAACTTGACCGGGTCATCGCCGAGACTGATATGCTAGAGCGAGTAAATGCACCACTCTTGCTGAATGGCGTAAAAATCGTCGGCCTAAACTATATCGGCATGGATATTGGGATCCACAATAGCAAAAAACCGATCTCAAAAATGTCTGACCTATCTGACTTGAGGTTCCGCGCGCTGAACTCAGAGCAACTCGCCCTCCAGGAGGCACTGGGTACCACAGGAACGATCATTTCTTGGTCCGAGGTCGCAAATGCTCTGCAAACGGGAGTAGCTGACGGATACTTCAATCCACCAAACTCCGCTATTCGGACAGGGCATACAGAATTTCTGAAGCATTTTACACCGGTAGACCTCACCCCCTCCACACGTGTCGTCATGATTTCGAGTGATTGGTACGATGCACTCTCAGAAGAAGAAAAGGCCACAGTTGATGAAGCCCTTGCGGCCGGCGTGCAAGCCAATCGCGATTGGGTCAATGCATGGGCAAACGAAGTTCGCACCAAACATGAGGCCGCTGGAGTAACTATTACTGAACTGGAACCAGGCGAGCGGGAAAAGATGTCAGAGGTTGCACGAGAAACCTGGACGACCTCTCTGGATGCAGAGCAACTTCAGCTTTGGAAAGATGCCCAAGCCTCGGTTGCGCAATAATGGACCGCGCCCCCGCGAAAACAGAAACCGCTATGGTTGTAAAGGTTAGCAACCTCTTGGATCAATTGGCTAAGCTTCTTTCAGGTCTAGCCATTGTTGTTCTCGTGGGGGCCGTGATGCTGCAGGTCATAGCGCGGTATGTCTTCAGTCAACCTCCAGCATATACTGAAGAACTCGCACGTTACGCGATGATCTGGGCTGGATTGATCGGAGCGACAATGTCGTTCAAACGCCGGTTTGACCCGGCATTGTTTAACGGGGTCAACAAAGGCCCGAGCTGGCTCCGGAGCGGGGCACGATTGATGAAATCCCTAGTGGTTCTCATCTACTTACTGCCGATCATGTGGTATGTTTTCTTGGGCCCCGGCATGAATCCCGCGCGCGGTTTCTTGCTGCGACACAGTCGAACGATGGCTGATGCCCTCCCATTTAGTACGGTATGGGTCGCGATAGCGGTACCGCTGATGATCGTGATCATCCTAGTCCATCTCGTCGCGCGCTGGTGCGGCGATGATCGTCCCGCCGAACCGGAATCTGAAACAACCTAACGAAGTAGAAATTGCGGAAGGAGGGCCGAATGCAGGCCGATATTATTATTCGCGGTGCGGACATAATTGATGGGACAGGTCGCTCCCGGATGCGCGGTGATGTCGCAGTAGTAGATGACCGGATCGTTGCCATGGGTAACCTGACGCACTGGAAGGCCGGGCGTGAAATAGACGCAATAGGCAAGGTCGTAACCCCGGGCTTCATTGATCCTCACGTACACCACGACGGCGCTATGATCACCCAGCCGGATATGGAGTTCATGACGTCACAGGGCGTAACGACGATTATTAACGGTAACTGCGGATTTTCTATAGCGCCTTTGAAAAATACGAGCCGAATGCCGGATGCCCTGCGGATGATCGTAGATAACGACGAGTTGGCGTTTTCTAGTTATGCCGCTTACCGCGATCGCATTGCCGGCGCACCTGCTGCGGTGAATGCGGCCTGTCTTATCGGGCATTCGACACTGCGGATCAATGAATTGTCTGATCTCGGCAAACCTGCCGACGCAGACCAAACTAAAGCTATGTGTCACCAGCTAGATAAAGCGCTTGGAGAAGGCGCAATCGGCCTGTCTACGGGGACCTTCTATCCGCCGTCGAGGGCTGCGCCGACCGAAGAGCTCATCGCATTGGCCCGTGTCGCTCAGCAACACGGCAAGCTTTACGTGACGCATATGCGTGACGAAGGCGACCGAGTGATCGAGGCTCTGGAAGAAACGTTTACGGTGGGCCGCGAAAGCTGTTGCGGGGTTCATGTGTCGCACCACAAATGTGCTGGCCTCGCAAACCATGGCAAATCAATCCAGACCCTTAAGCTTATTGACGCGGCAATGGCTAGGCAAGATGTGGGCCTCGACACGACACCGTGGGTGGCTTCATCTACCATGCTTAATTCCGGCCGACATAAACAAGCTACCCGTGTAATCGTCGCAGAAAGCAAACCTCATCCTGAACTTGCGGGGCAGGACCTGGCCGACATCGCGCTAAGATGGAACACTGATATAGATGATGCTTTGGAGCGCTTACTACCTGCAACAGGCATTTTCTTCATTATGGACGAAGAAGATGTGCAGCGTATCCTGTCTTACGAACATACCATGATCTGTTCAGATGGCATTCCCACGGGTTCACACCCGCATCCTAGGGTTTGGGGGACGTTCCCTCGCGTGCTTGGACGCTATGTCCGCGATGTCGGACTGTTTTCATTGGAGGAGGCAGTGAAGCGAATGACATCAATGCCAGCAGACAGATTTGGTATCGGCGGGCGCGGCCGTATCACCATTGGAAACTTTGCCGACCTCGTAATCTTTGATCCTGATACCATCGCCGAAGGGGCGACTTTTGAAACACCTATACGACCGGCAATCGGCATCGAAAGAGTTTTTGTGAACGGGCGCGAAGTCTGGAAGGATGGTCTCAAGACCGGGGCGCGACCTGGTCGGCCCTTAGAACAAACAGTGCCGAGTCAAGTGGTTTAATCAAAGGGTTGTTCGCGCCAGACCGACGGAGGACACAAGCTTCAACTCGATACCGGCCTGCCAGAGATGGTGAGCCAAGCCACGGTGAAAATTGTTCGTCGCTTCAAACCTGATCCGCACTGGCAGGTCGTAGCTGGCGAGATTTATGGCTAAGCGCTGGACATCTTCGAGCGTGTTCAGGATCGTCATGCGGCGGCGGCGCACCTTGCCGGGAACGCTAATCAGCACCTCATGTCGATGGTGACCAACACGGTCGAAAGGTCAACATAGGTAGCGGTCATAGCCGGTCTCCTCAGCTGTGTGGTTATGCATGACCACTGTTGAGACCTGAGGCCCGGTTATGGCCACCCGCTACGCAATTTAAAGGCTGCACAAGCGGCCATAGCCTCACAGCGACGGTACTTCCCGACGTGCTACGGTAGCGAGCTGACCAGCAATGCGATCTTGAAGGGGCAGGAAGATCGCAAAGTTGAGTGGCATTACATCGTCCCAGGCAAGCCGGAGCAGAATGGCTTCGCCGAAACTTTCTATGGACGTATGCGCGATAACTGTCTGAACGAGTACCTAATTGGCAGCCTTCGCCATGCGCCCAATTCGGTGGCGGCATGGCGCGACGACTTCGATCTCCACCGCCCTAATTCCAGCCTTTCTGTCCTGACAGGCTGCGGAGAGTCTGCAGGAGATACTCAATGGGCGGCACGAAAGCGCGACAGGTCCACAATAAACTTTAGGAGAGGGTCAGTTTCCGGGGTGTTGAAAGAGCAAAGCTGATTGTATGGAGCCCGATAACTTAATTGGAGATTGTAAGTTGAATAAAAAAGAACTGAATTCGATGTCTCGCAAAGATCTCGAGAAGCTTCTATCGCACGTGGAAAAGGCGTTGCAGTCAGTAAAAGCGCGTGACCAGAGGGATGCGAAAAAGGCTGCCGCTAAGGCAGCGGCGCAGTATGGTTTCTCGCTCGGCGAGCTCTCAGATGTCGAGGCTCCTAATAAAGCAGGCTCGAAGAAAAAGGTTAAATCCAGCAAGAAGCCGTCTAAACCAGTTTTCGCAAATCCAGATGATAAAACGCAAACCTGGACGGGGAAGGGAAGACAACCCAACTGGTTTCGAGCCCAAGTTGAAACCGGAACAGAACCTGATTCAATGAAGATTTGATTGCGGAATTTGCCGCCTCTGGGGCTCCAGCCCGTTGCGCTCTCAGCCGAACTAAGAGCCGAAATTCTCATAGAATAGGATTCATGCTATCTGAACGTCCTATTTTTTGTGTGCATACCCAGGCGATCGCGTGAAAGGCGATCACCAGGAGGTGCTGAAGTGTTTGATGGAGGCCCAATCGGGGCCTCCAATGAACGCCTGAACACCTGGCTACAGGCCGTTTGAGCTAACCGAAGACTTCATATCAGTTGCCGTCTGGCAGGTCATCACCACTAGCGATGATATCTTCCCTCCATAGTTGAGCTTGCTTACAACCAAGGCTGCGCCTACGGTTTTGTTGTTTGAAACAATTTGTTGGAAAAACAACTATGAATAAATTTCTTTTTATTGCTCCTGTCGCGATCTTTATCTCTGCTGGCCCAAGCTTGGCTCAGTCAGGCTCGCAATTAATAGCCAACCCTGTGCCGACCTCCGTTGAGCATAGCGGTGGTTGCCGCAAGAGTTCACCCGCCGGTCAATGCTGCCATGCCGGGAGCGAACCTCTCCACTGTCACTAAAGCCAGCGTCTCAACTGAGGCAAATCGTAAGGGGCGATCCGGTATTCTTGGATCGCCCGTCACCTCACAAAAAGAGGACACACTTTGGCGTCGGAAATTATCGATCGGCTTTTAGCAAGCGATGACAATGTTGACCGCGAGGTCGCAGAGGCCCTGATAGAATTCCAGGAGAATAAGGCTCGGCAGGGCCTTTCGCGACATCTTGGCTACGAGCCGCGTGACATCAAAGAGAAAGGCGCTGTTGCGGTCATCGAGGCGAGGGTGATGAAAAGTTCGTCAGGATTTGAAGATGTCGATGACCAGTCAAGCTACGAAGCGATAGTTGATCGAAACCCGGAACGGTTTCGCGATGAGGTTGTCGCGATTGCTCGATCGCGCCTGAAGCAAAGCTCGCAGCCATTGATATCCTCGGAAGATGTTCGATTGATCGCCAGTTCGCGAGCAAAACAAAAGTACGCGGAACTCTCGGAGGCCGAGAAGGCAGCTTATGTCAAAATTTCTACCGCGCTGGAAATGTTAGGAAATCGTGTTAGGGCAAGATTATCTAACTCAGAAAAATTCAAGACCACTCTGACGTCGGGATTCAACGTAAAAAGCGGGGTAAGGGGGTTCATTCCTAAAGACTTGTGGTTCTCTGTGTCCCCGCGGCAGAACTCAGACCTGCTAGCAGGGATGCCCCAAATATTCATGATCGTATCAGAACGTGGGCTTGAGTACGGTTACGGCGCTTCCGTGTCGCCTAGCGATTTCTCGACGCAATCTGTCAAAGAGCTTGTTCGTGGTGCCGCGCCTGAGATATTTAGCCGCCTGCCCAAGGCAAATTCCTCTGAAGCCGAGACTATTCAAGATGAGATAAGTGAAAGCGGCGGTTGGTATTATCGCCGCAAACACAGGCTACTTCCCGCTCAAAATGACTTTGAGAACTTTAGCGCGTGGCTCAGTTACCTCCAGTCTGAAGCCGGTGTAAATAGTGCGGCTGGCACAGTATCTCGATATATAGCTGCTGAAGAAATTGATGCGGTCGATCTGAAGGATCAGGCCAGCGAGATGGCAAGAATCTTTGAGCCCCTGTTAGACCGTGATTGGCAATCTTCGGGCGGGTCAGCTGAGCCACCGCTCCAGCATGAGCCTGAGGACAACATGATGGATGGAGGTGCAGAATTTGCCGAGAAACTGTCGAACTTCTTGAATCTGTTTGAGGAGAAACGAACCGCCCCCTTTACCATCGACACTGAGCTCGGAGCGGCGATCCGCGATGTGCAATCATGGCTGGAAGGTCTTCCGGCAGTCTCTGCGCGGTCTACCACCAAATTGAAAATGAGCGTAGGGCAGGGCGGGTGGACAAAAACGCCCTGGATTGCATTGCTCGACGAACGCGAAACGACATCTACGCAGCGCGGCACCTACATAGTCTTCCTCATCGCCGAAGATTTGTCGATGATCTACCTGACGCTCAATCAAGGTATGACAAAACTGCGTGATAGCTTGGGGCAGCGCGGTGCCGTAGAGCATATGGTGCAAGTCGCTGAAGTGGCTCGGCCGAAAATTCGAAATTTGGCTCGCTCAGGTTTCACACTGGATAACGCAATCGATCTTCGTTCTGACACGGGCGCTGCGAAAAACTACGAGATCGGAACCATTGCGCATGCCGATTTTCAGAGGGACATCATCCCCGATGATGCCATTATCAATAGGCTGCTCAGTGATCTGTTAGAGGCCTACGACACCTTGATCGACCCCTCTTCAGTCGAAGAGAACGAGCTCCTAAAGGATGAAGCTCCCGCAATGGCCTTTGAGCCCTACAGTATTGACGACGCGCTGGAAGAACTGTTCCTCGAACGTGACGACGTAGAGCGCTATCTAGATATCTGGGAGAACAAGAAGAACCTTATCTTGCAGGGGGCTCCTGGGGTCGGAAAGTCCTTCATTGCGCGCCGCTTGGCGTATGCTCTCATCGGCTACCGCGACGACAGAAAAGTGCAGACGGTCCAGTTTCACCAATCATATAGCTACGAAGACTTCGTGCAGGGCTATCGCCCGAATGGAAGCCAAGGTTTTGAGAGGAAGAATGGCTCGTTCTATGGCTTCTGCGATCGAGCGATCAAAGACCCAGACGGCACCTACGTCTTCATCATCGATGAGATTAACCGAGGAAACCTCTCGAAGATTTTCGGGGAGCTCATGCTCCTTGTTGAGCCGGACAAAAGAGGTGCTAAGTGGGCGACGCGGTTAGCGTATGCGACCGATCAAGAGCCAAGCTTCTATGTTCCCCCTAATGTTTACATTCTCGGGATGATGAACACGGCAGACCGATCGCTCTCCCTGGTTGACTATGCTCTTCGTAGGCGCTTCGCCTTTGTTTCTATGGAGCCCCTCTATGGCGCAGCAAAGTTCAGGGCGCATTTGGAGAGCCGCGGGGTTTCGGAAGATGTAATCAACAAGGTCACCAATGGGATGGGTGAGCTTAACCAAGAAATCGAAAGCGATCGCGTCAACTTGGGGCCAGGATTCCGAATTGGCCACAGCTTTTTCACACCCACTAAGCCTATTGGTGACGCGGAGTTGTGGTTTCGCCGGGTAGTGGAAACCGAAATCTACCCGCTTCTGGAGGAGTATTGGTTCGATGTACCAGAGAATGCTGATCAATGGCGCGATCGGCTCCTAGGCTGATACGGTGACAATTCCCGTCCGCAACATCTACTACCTTTTGCTTTACGCCTGGGGGCATTTCAAAGGCGGCGAGGCTACTGAGGTTGGGGCCGACGACAGCCCAGACCTGCCAAACTTACTGGGCAAAGTCCTGAACGACGGAACGCACCGGCTGCTGAGGCGTGGTCTCGACCGCGGGTATATTGAGATCACCGAGGAGACGCGTTCTCCCCGGGGCAAGTTGCGGATTGACGTAATGACGAAGCAGCAGACGCTGCTGCGTGGGTTTGCCGTCTGTGATCTCGATGAATTAACGCCTGATGTTCTGCACAACCAAATACTGAAGGCTAGCCTGATGTCTCTCGCGAACTGTGCAGATACCAAGAAGGAATTGAAGCACGAGCTGTTGACCTCAGCGCGCCGAATGACTGGTGTTTCTCCGGTCAGGCTCTCGGCAAGCCTGTTTCGAAGAGTGCAGCTCTCGAGGAATACTTCGCAATATGGCCTACTAATGCGGGTGTGCGAGTTGGTCTTCCACGCACTGCTTCCCGATGAGCAAGGGAGTGGATCAAAGTTTCGGAACATCCTCGATGACGAAACCCGAATGCCCGCGCTCTTCGAAGACTTCCTTCGCAACTTCTATCGATCGGAGCTCGCTGGATACTCCGCAAATGCGGAAAACATGAAGTGGCTTGCAGAAGCTGCAGATGAGGCAGATTTGGCCCTTCTGCCAATCATGAAAACCGATATCACACTGCGATCAGGCCAGCGTACAATAGTCGCTGATGCCAAGTACTATAAGAAGATCCTCTCTGGCGGGAGGTATGACCCGAAGGTGCGGCCGGATCACCTATATCAGCTTTCAACATACCTTGCTCATGCCCGAAAGAAGGAGCCCGGGCAGGCTCTCTCTGGGCTTCTAATCTACCCTTCGGGTGGTCGTTCAATGCGACTAAGGTACCGGCTGCTTGATGAGGTGGTGACCGTAGCCACAGTCGACTTAAGTGCAGAATGGAAAGCGATTCATAATGAACTTATCTCGCTTATCGAGCCGACAGAAATCACTGCGTAGCCCCCGCGTCAAAAGCCGAGGACAAGAATGCCCGAAACTACCTACCAAGAGCTTTCTGATTACATCCGGAAAAAGATGCGCATGTCGCATATTTATCAACCCGTGATGATCCGAGAACTTTTGCTCCGTGGCGGGGAGGCACGTGTTGAAACAATTGCTAGATCACTGCTAGTGCATGACCGATCGCAGATCGAATACTATGGTCTCCGCACCAAAAACATGGTGGGGAAGGTGCTCACATCCAATGGAGTCACCGAAGTCCAAAAGAATGGGCAAAGCGTGGCTGGATATGCCCTGAACGGCGCGAAGGACCTCAGCTCTACCGAGACCGAAAAGCTTATTCGAGCATGCAATGAAGCGATTCAGACATTCCTAGAGCAGCGAGGCGATCGGATTTGGTCCCATCGGAGTTCATCCGCCGGTTATGTATCCGGGACTTTACGGTATGAAATCCTCAAACGGGCGAAATTTCGGTGCGAACTCTGTGGAGTTTCTGCTGAAGTGAAGGCTCTGGAAGTAGATCACATACTTCCGCGCAACTTGGGCGGAACGGATGATGAATGCAATCTGCAGGCGTTATGCTATTCTTGCAACGCAATGAAGAGGGATCGTGACGACACAGATTTCCGGGGGGTGTCTGAGCTTTATAATCAGCGCGAAGTGGGCTGTATTTTTTGCGACCTCCCAAGCGACCGTATAATACATGAGAATGAGTTGGCAGTGTGTATTGAGGATGGTTATCCAGTCACAGAAGGTCATTCTCTGATCATCCCGAAACGTCACATCGCCGACTATTTTGAGCTATTCCAGCCTGAACTAAATGCCATCCAATCGCTGCTCCGCCTTCGAAAAGCAGAAATGTCTAAAGACAATGCAGATGTTCAAGGGTTCAACGTCGGCATTAATGCTGGTGAAGCAGCCGGACAAACAGTCTTTCACTGCCACATCCATTTGATCCCCCGCCGGAGAGGTGACGTAGCCAGCCCGCGCGGAGGGGTGCGAGGTGTGATCCCTAAGAGGCAGAAATATTAAATTGCACGGTTTGCCCTTTCCGCACTCCATCAGGTAAATTGCTGTTCCGGGGCTGCGCTTAGCCGTGATGGAGGCTTCGTGCGAACTTCAGATCCGTAGGACTTTAAATTCCGACGATGCGGAAACCGTTCCCCGTCAGCGTAATTGAACCCCACCTTTGCTGAGGACGCTTTCGCTCGCACTTCCAGTCTCGCAAGAAGTCGCCAACTTTCAAAGAACCGTTAAGGTCAAGCTACATCAGATCCATCTCGACGTAACGAAATCTTCACTGAACCTTCGCTTGGGCAACATGTAACAGCCGCAAAGAAAGGAGTAGTTTCTTAATAACAGGACAGAATATGACCCCTCCCGTCATCGGCGCGGCGCTTGGCACCGCAGACCTTGAAACATACCGCGATTGGATACTTGAAAAGCAGCGCGATCTCGAACTCCAATCCTTTCACGCGCCTGACGTGCTGGGGGGGGATTGGCAGCCCGAAGCAGACCGGATCAACGCACTTTTGGATGGCTATACCGGACGTTTGGGTATCCACGGACCCTTTTGGGGCTTCACCGTCCATTCAAATGACCCTGAGGTTCGCGCGGTGGTGACCAAACGGGTTAACCAAGGGCTAGATGTTTGCCAGGCTGTCGGGGCAACGCAGATGGTGCTTCATTCGCCTTATACTGCTTGGGACTACAATAACTTCGACAACCTTGAGAATGCCCGCGACATGGTGGTTCAAAACACCCATGCGACGCTTTCAGGTGCCGTGAAGCGTGCGGAAGATCAGGGTGTGACGCTGGTCATTGAAAATATTGAAGACATCGCCCCGCGTGACCGTCGACTGTTGGTGGAAAGTTTTGACTCTCCCGCGGTGCGCCTGTCGATCGACACGGGCCACGCCCACTATGCCCATGGCACCAATGGCGGGCCGCCGGTGGATTATTACGTGCGCGCCGCAGCGGGTTTGCTGGACCATGTTCATTTACAAGACGCTGATGGTTATGCTGACCGGCATTGGGCGATTGGCGAAGGAACGATCCGCTGGCATGCCGTCTTCCGCGCGCTTGCCAAACTGGAAGAACAACCACGCCTGATCATGGAACTCCGCAACAAAACCGGGATTCCAGCATCGATTGGTTATCTGACACGTGAGGGGCTTGGCCAATGACACTCAAGATCGTTGTACTAAGCGACTTACACATCGTACGCGAAGGGGAGACAACCCACACGCTTGATACTGCAGACCGGTTGGCACGCGGCGTGGCGGCCATCAATGCGCGCCATGCGGATGCGGACTTTTGCGTTCTGGCGGGAGATTTGGCCGATCTGGGTGAGGCGGAAGCTTATGTTCGGTTGCAGTCGATCCTTTCGGAACTAACCGTTCCTTGCCATATCACCCTAGGCAATCATGATGATCGGCCTGTTTTTCTGGAAGTCTTCGGTAAAGACTATCAAGCAGAGACCGGCTGCATAGATAAGGTGATAGATCACAAGGGTTACCGGACCATCTTGCTCGACTCTTCGGAGCCTGGAATTCATCCGGGTGTCCTCACCGATGCGCAATATGACTGGCTGGAAGAAAGGTTGCTGGAGGCTGCGGACAAGCCCGTCATCGTCATCTTGCACCACCACGCAAACCCGCTCTTCACGCGGGTCGACCGCATTATCCTGCGCGACGGCGCGCGATTGGCCAATCTTCTCGCAACACACGGCGACATTCGGCAGGTGATTGCGGGCCATGTTCATTATAATTCTACTGCGCTGTGGCGGGGCATTCCCTTCACCACCCTGTCAGGGAACCATTACAACGTAACTGTGAACCTTGATGGCGGTACGTTCGAAGAACTTGATGGCCCGGCACAGATGGCAGTGATCCTTGCCGATGCGGATCAGACCTTGGTGCATTTTGACAACTATATCGATAGCAGCGCTGTGATCGTTACGCGTTAACCACAAAGGGCGGCCAGCAGGCCGCCCTTTTACCACCATAACCGCGGCACCTCCCAAACCTTGGCTCCGTTTCTAGAGTGTTGGGTCCAGACGGTCCCGCAGCCAGTCGCCGGCCAATGAAATAGCTAATGTTGTCAGCACGATTACAACGGCAGGTGACAGCATGATCCATGGTGCCGTGGTGAGATACTCGCGCCCAAAGCCGACCATATTGCCAAGGCTTGTATCGGGCGGCTGCACCCCAAGACCTAGGAACGAAAGGCTGGACTCCATCAAGATAATTTCAGGGAAAGTGAGTGTCATGGAGACGATCAACGTCGATGCAACATTGGGAAGAATGTGGCGTAGATAGACCCGCGATGGCTTTGCACCAAGTTGAACCACAGCAGCGGCGTATCCTTGAGCACTTGCTGAAATGGCAAGCCCGCGGGTGATCCGAGCATAACGTTCCCATCCGTAAAAACCCATTAGGCACACAAGTAACAGCATAGATGATCCGAAGAACGCGAGGACGGCCAGTGACATAATCAGGAAGGGCAGCGCGGCTTGAAAATCCGCCAACATCACGACCACATGCTCCACCACGCCGCGGAACTTGGCCGCCATGAAGCCCAGCAATGTGCCAAAGAAGGCCGAAAGCAGGGTCGCCCCAAAAGCGATAACCAGTGAGGATCGGACCGACTGGATCAGTCGCGATAGCACGTCGCGGCCCAATTCATCTGTACCCAACCAATGCCCCGGGGTGCCCGGCGGAGCGAGCCGTGTGCTGAGGTTCATCTGGGTGATCGGATAGGGCCGCAGCAGATCTACAAAAAGCGCGCAAATGACCATCGCCAAAAGCCAAAATAGCGCCAGCTGCACGGTGAAGGGTAACCGCGCGCGGCGGCGTTTGGCAAAGCGCGGGGGATTGACGGTAGTGACAGTCATGTCAGTTCCTTAATGTGCGGAGGTTGTCTGGCGCAGGCGCGGGTCAAGCCAGCCGTAAAGGAGGTCAACCGTTAAGTTTGACACCACCATAACGGCGGCGACCAGCAGCAAGATACATTGCACCACCGCCAGGTCCCGATTGGTGACGGACACAATCAGCAACCGCCCCATGCCCGGCCAGCTAAATATTGTTTCAACGATGATGGCACCAGCAATTAACGAGCCCACCATGAAGCCTACGATTGTTACGATCGGCACCGCTGCATTCGGTAGCGCGTGGTTGCGGACAACATCGCTCCAGCTGACCCCTTTGGCAGAGGCCGTGCGAATATAGGGCGCGCCCATCACCTCAATCATCGCAGAGCGCGAAAAGCGGGCCAGAACGCCGATGCCGCCGATGCTCATGGTAAGCACCGGTAGAATCGCATGTTGCCAACTGCTCGCCCCGCCGGAGGGCAAAGCTCCTAAGGTGACGGCGAAGATCAAAACCAGCAGCAAACCCATTACGAAGGAAGGGACGGTGAACCCGACGATCGCCGCGACAATCACACTCCGATCTGCCAGTGTGCCCTGTTTTAGGGCGGCGTAGATACCTGCCGGGATGCCGAAGGCCAATTGCAGGATCAGCGCAGGGATCGTTAATTGTAACGTGGCCGGAATGCGCTGCATCACAAGGTCAATGGCGGGTGAACGGTCGCGCATCGACAGGCCAAAGTCGCCTTGCATCATAGCTTGAAGGTAAGAGAGATACTGGCGCCAGATAGGGTCATCGAGCCCCCAGCGGTCGCGGAAATCCTGCACCACATTCTGCGGCACATCCGGCCCCAACAACACCTGTGCCGGGTCTCCCGACATGCGTAGCACCACAAAGGCAAATGTCATCACCGACAAGACCGTCAGCCCGGCCCGGAAGAGGCGGGAGGTTACGAAACGTATCACTTATGGCTCCTGTTCAAGCCAGTTCACGCAGCGCTGCGTGGCCAGCGAAATGGCAAGCCGCGCGGCACTCGACGCCGGAACTTCGGGTTTCGGGAACGGTGTGGCGGCAGATGTCCTCAGCCTTTTGGCAGCGCGGATGAAAGGCGCAGCCAGGCGGGCGGTTGCCGGGGTTTGGCGGTTCACCCTGAAGTATGATGCGGCTCTTAAGCGCACGGCCGGGTTGTGGTACTGAAGAGACCAAAGCCTGAGTATAGGGATGCTGCGGCTCACTGAATATCGTATCGGCGGGGCCCTCCTCAACGATGCGGCCCAGATACATCACCGCGACCCGATCACAAAGGTTACGGACGACCTTTAGATCATGGCTGATAAAGACCATGCCAAGGCCCCGGTCGTGCTGCAGGTCAGCCAGCAGGTTCACCACCTGCGCCTGAATGGATACGTCAAGCGCCGAAACAGGCTCGTCACAGACCAGCAGCTCGGGTTCGGTTATAAGGGCCCGCGCAATAACGACACGCTGCCGTTGCCCCCCTGAGAGTTCATGAGGAAACTTATCGGCTTGGTCGAGGCGCAGACCGACCGACAGCATCACTTCGTGGACGCGCGCCATGCGGCTATCGGAATCACCAATTCGGTGAATATCCAGTGGTTCACGCAGTTGTTCTGCCACGCTAATTCGCCGGTCCAACGCGGCCAGGGGGTCTTGATAGATCATTTGAATACGTGCCCGCAGGGAGCGCCACTCGGGGGAACCAAAAATAGGCATAGCCTTGCCGTTGGTGTAGACAGCGCCACCCTGCGCCGTATCAATTCCCAAAAGCATGCGTCCTAGAGAAGATTTGCCCGAGCCGCTCTCGCCCACCACCCCCAACGTTTCACCGCGTCTGACCTTGAGGCTGACCCCATCCACAGCCCGTACATGTGAGGGGCGCCCCAGCAGACCACGGCGGGTTTCATAGATACGCACCAGGTCGCGGGCCTCTAGCAGAGGGCTCATTGATATTCCTCCTCTGGCTGCACAGCGTCCTGCGCGACTGGCACGGGATAGGCGCATGCCAACTGGCGGCCTTCCGGCTGGGGCAGCAGTTCAGGGCGATGCTGCGTGCAAAACGTGCGTGCGCGTGCGCAACGGGGCTCAAACGCGCAGCCTGTCGGCAAGTGGCGCGGATCTGGTACGGTCCCGGGGATCGGCACCAATCGCCGCCGCGGCCCAGAGAGTGAAGGTATCGCGTCGAACAACCCCTGAGTGTAAGGGTGGCGCGGTGTGTCAAAAAGTTGTGCGACAGGGCCTTCTTCGACGATCTTGCCCGCATACATCACGCAGACGCGTTCGCAGACTTGGGCCACAGCTGCGAGATCATGGCTGATAAAAACTGTCGCCATCGACATCTCATGACGTAAAGTGATCAACAGGTCGAGAATCTGTGCCTGTATTGTGGCGTCGAGCGCCGTTGTGGGCTCATCGGCGATTAGCAGGTCAGGCTCGCCCGCAAGCGCCATCGCGATCATCAAACGTTGTGCTTGTCCGCCGGAGAATTCATGGGTGTAAAGATTAAATCGGTTGCGCGCGTCGGGAATGCCGACAAGGTCCATCAATCGCAACGCTTCGGTCTTCGCTGCAGTCCCTGCAAGTCCACGATGTAATCGCAACGCTTCGATGATTTGCCGGCCTACCCGGATCACGGGGTTAAGCGCGCTCGAGGGGTCTTGAAAAATCATGGCAACGCGTTTCCCGCGCACCCGCTCCAACGCTTGGCGCGGCGCGCCTGTCAAATCCTGCCCTTGCAGGTAGACCGAACCGCTTACGCTGGCTTTACCCGGCAATAGACCAAGCGCGGCGAGCCAAGTCACAGACTTGCCGCAGCCACTTTCTCCGACCAGCCCTAAGGCTTCTCCAGGAGCCACATCAAGATCGATGCCATGCAGTACCGGTACGCCATCAAAGGCAACCCGCAGGTTTCTGATCTCGACCAGATTGTTCATGATAAGAAAATCCCTAGCGAAAAGCATAGGGCGCGTGCCGAGTTGGGCACGCGCCGCCATAGATTAGGATTGGCCGGGCCAGTTCGAAGCGCGGAAATCCATGGCAAAGGCCGGAGCAGCCTTCCAATTTAGGTTCGACCGCATGCCTGTGAACACCGCGTTCTGGTGCAGGATATTGTAAGCCGGGTCTTCGCGCTCGGCGATTGTCAGCATCCGTGCGATGGCTTGTTTGCGCTTGGCGCGGTCTGTCGAAGTCTCCATCACATGACAAAGATCGTTGAACTCTACATTCCTCCACTCGCGGTTCTGCTGGGCTGAGCCATTCGGCCCAAATTGCACCACCATCGGCGAAATCGGATCGTTGATCGTGTTGGAAGCAGACCAGTCGCGTACCCCTCGCGGACTGTCTTGAGCAAGAATCTGACCCCAGTTCTCCTTCATCTCGATCTCGACGTTCAGGCCGACTTGGTTCCACATCTCAGTGAGGATCTGTCCGTTCGGCACCTGATTGATGTAATAATTGTTGAGGAGACGGAATGGGATCGGATCGCCTTTGTAACCCGCCTCCTGAAGCATCTGGCGCGCCAGCTCTGGGTTATATTCGGGCGCTTCCCAACCTTCGATGAACATGTCAGAGGTCCGGAAACTGTCGAACTGAAGGCCTGCAGGTACTTCTGTTAGATTGGCCCACAGGGCCTCAACGATGGCCTTGCGGTCAATCGCATGGGTCATTGCGCGGCGCACGAGCGGGTTTTGCAGCTGCTCATGGTCTTGCGTGAAGACATTGACGCGGTGGTTCCAGATGGTGGAGTTTTGAACTTCCAGACCCGGCGCATCCATCACGGTTCCAATCTGGTCGGGCGGCAAGTCGCAGGCGAAGTCGTATTCGCCAGACAAGAGACCATTTACGCGGCTTGCAACCTCGGGCACCTCCACGAAGGTAATTGTTTCCAAGGGAGGACGACCACCCCAATAGTCTTCATGGGCACGCAAGGTGAGCGAGACATCTGGCTGAAAATCGTCGACGTAATAAGGACCTGTGGTGACCGGTTGCTTTGCCCAAGCATCATAGGATTCTGCTTCGTCCCAAGCGCGACGGCTGGCCACAATGCTGCCGCCAGCATAAAGGCGCCCTTCCATTGTCACATCAGGCGTCGCGTTATGAAAGCGCACGGTATATTTATCGACGGCTTCGACCCCGGCCAGCGAGGGCCATTTGCGCCGCGCGATGCCCGGCATAGCGGCAGGGATGTCCTTGCCTGTGGAGCGGGAAAAGTTCTCTGCGTAAATGGTTTCGCCGCCCGCCGGTTGAGTGTCTCCAAATAGCCGCTCGGGGGAGAGTGAAAAGACCACGTCTTCGGCAGTCATCTCATCGCCATTGTGGAACTTTACACCTTCCCGGAGCTTCAACTCGACGGTCTTTTCGTCTATGCGCTTCCACTCAGTCGCCAGACCCGGCACAGGGCCTTGGTTGCCCATCCAGTCGCGCAGGAGCAGCCCTTCCCAAAGGTTAGGGTAGAGCGCGCGTTCGCCCACATTCGACTGTTCGTTCCAAGGGTCCAGCGTGTTGTTGATGACAACTTGCTGTACTGCAATTCTGATCGAAGGGCGGTTTTGCTGGGCCCGCAGATGGCCCGGCAGGAAAAGCCCAGAGGCGGTCGCCCCCATCAGGCCCATAACGTGACGTCGGTTCATTCTCATTGTGCAGCTCTCCAGTCGGTTCGCGGTTTGCGAGGCAGGTAGTCCAGCGGAGAACGTATCTGCGCCCCGCGGCCCGCTCTCGTAGAGCACCCGACTGCTACAGCTATGTGATACTCATACGACATCTGTATGAAACGGCGGAAACCGGACCTTCGCTGCATTTGCGCCGAGGTCTGCTACGCGGGACAAACCGTGCTTTCGCAGTGCTCACAGCAATGTCTACTTTGGTGAAACGACCCAGCACGGTTTGGGGGTTGCCCTACAACGAAAGAGCCATTTTAGTGCCGAACGGCCCGCACGAGATGCGATGTCACATACGCAAGGATATCGAATGACCTCAACCGCCTGCACATGAAGCCGGCGAAAGAGAGACATGACGAAACAGGCCAGCATATTGCAGAAAGGCACTTCGCCTAATGATGAATAGACGTTGGATGATGACAGCCGAAAATGCTGGCTACTTAACAGATTCGCGCATGGATATATCCGTGATGCTCGAAGAGGGCGACAGCCCTCCACCAGTGGCATTTTCTTCATATTACGGGCTTTCACGTTGGGCCCAAAAAATTGGTGATATGCAAATCGAAAAACTGAATTCATCGAGAGCAGTGCGAATTTGTGGTTGGGTTAAAAGCTCCGGTCGCGGGTCTTGGTGGTATGACCAAGTGTGGGTGGACAAGAACTACACTTCTTATCGTTCTGCAATGATGCAACATGTTCTGCTACGCTATGGTTTGACACGACCAACAATGAAAGACATTGATGCGGATCACCTTGCTGCGAGATCGATGCTTATGCCATGGCCGAAAGCATGGGTGTGTCTTTTCCCGGTTCCACAATACTCAAACCGTCCATTTGGAGGAATAGAGAAAACCCTCCCAAAAGTCCGGGCACAAGAAAGTGTTCTTAGACTTAGTCCGACTATATTGTTCAAGGCGTTCTGTGGTTTCTACCCGAGGAATGCTTTAGAAATTAGCATCACCATGCAAGACGTAAACAATCAAATTCTATCAATCCCAAATAAAGAAGCGGAAAGAATGCTCAGGAGGGTAGCGCCAGAAATGGCTCCATACTTCAATAGGCGGAAAAAGAAATTTAATACGTCCAAGATCCAGAATTAATAGATCCTGGTATGCAAAGCGCTCGTTCTATTGCGTGCAGGAACGACGCCTTCCGACATCGCCCCCAAAGCCATCTAAAGCCCATTCACCTATTGAAAATAGTGGTCTCCTCATCTTAGCAGACATCCATGCCTCACGCAGCATTAGTCAGAATGGGCTCAATCCGGACCTTCGGTCCGTTGGCCACGAAAGTCGGCTGCGGGCTCTTAGTGTTCTAAATACAAAGGGCGGATTGCAGACATTTGCTGCGCAGCCCACGAATGTCCGCAGTGCGCAACAGAGCTGCAGGTCGCGTTGCTATCTCTGCTTCAGGGCACTGAGATGCTATCTTGTTGCACTAGTGCCGAAAAATGTAAGACGGAAAGTTAGCAAGTGAAACACCATGAGTGATCACTCAAATTGAAGGAAAAGGCCTTGGGCCAACAAGAAAATCGACAGGATATTACGCGAAGTGGATGAGCATGTGAGCATTCCTTTCGCGCGTCTGTCCCTATGTCCACCCCGAGCAGGACGCTTTAATTGAATCTAGAGCTTTCCCTAATCTTTATCCTCTTGGTTGCGCTGCATCTTCATCAGAAGGCTTTGCCTTTTGAATTTCTGTATCTGGGAACTTTTCGTTTTAACTTTTTCCGACCGCTTTCCACCTTTTACATCTGCGATAGCCTCCGATATTATAGGGACAATTTTAGTGAACTGTGCTTCATCAAATCCATTAAGTCGCCTTGTCTCCTTAACCTTCCAGATAATTGATTGCTTCATATAATCACTGTCTCTGCAGGAAATCAAAAATTCACGAATTGCGGAGGCCGTTGTGCCCAGCCTCAAGTCTGAGATCAAAGATACACGGAAGAATTCATACAAGAGTGGGTCAGAATTCTCTTCCAATGTAGGCTGCGTGAGTTGGCGCTCTAGTTTTTCAGTTCCCAGGCTGGATTTTATGAACGATGAGATGCCGGTGGGAAGGCTTAAGGCGATTATACGTGAGAGATCATTGTTTGACATAGACTTAGGTGCATTGACTGTGTAGTTGACACCATTAAGCTTGTACTTTCTTTTCCTAGAAAGTTCTGGAACGATCATAAGAGAAATTCCGAGGAAAAAGCTCCAGCCGCGTAATACGAGAGACAAGTGGCGCCTCTTTTCAATATCTTTAATCGACTCAAGATTCTTGAGTACGCCAGAGTATAGGAACAGCGCTACGAGCAGACGTGACCCCAAATCACTAATTTGTGGCCGAAAAACTTCCTGTCTATCCTCGACATCTCTAGGCAGCTCAGCCTCAATCTCTTGATCTTTCTCATCCTCTGTCAAAGGTGGGACTTGGAGTTGGTCAGAGATGCTCTCAATTGACGTTTCGTCGGATCCAGAAGGCAGCGAAAGCTGTGACACCTTGTCAATGTCGAAAAGTGGAAACTCTCTATAGCACTCCTCAAGGATCTCAATGAAACGTTCAGAAATTGTACTGATTAGATCAGAGTCACCACGCATTTTTCCTGCATAGAACTGGATTTCATTTACATATTGAAGATATCTTTCTTCATCAAGAATCCAATTGCGGTATGAGGAATCCATAACCATATGGAGAGATATAAAGTACTCAAGTACAGACCTATATCTAAAGGTTACCCTTTCCTCGGAGCGCCTCACGACGATCCGAGCATCAAAGAACTCTTTCAAAAGATCATCAACGCTTGCAATGAGGCCCAAGTCATCGAGGTATGAATGAACGTAACTTCTTAGATCTTCATAATTAGGTTTGTAATTATCATTGGATGACATCCAAGCGGCAATACTGGCCAGCAAGGAAGTCTTGTTAGTGAAGTCAAAAGTTTCTCGTCTTACTTGATCCGCGGATGCTTTTCGCAGGCTCGCATCAACGAATTGCTCTAGTATTACCGACCTATTAATGGCCTTGAAGTCAGGGAAAGAATCGTAGATCTCCATCAAAATGGTGCCATTCGCTGCCGTAAAGGGCAAATTCATTTGTGTGAATTCTGAGTGAATCTTTTCTAGAAGAACGTCTTGGTTTGCCTCTGGGTTAAGCTTCTTTACGAGCTTACGCATCTGGCGTCGGCCTAAAGCGCAAACTTCCAGAGTATCAAAATGTAGAGGGAGGTCAGGCATCGACAGATTGCCGGCGGCGAATACATCGTTCTTGGGGGCCGAGATGATGTATCGAACCTTTGGATACCTAGACAGTAAATCCCTGAAGGCTTTGAAATGGGCAGCAGATGAAAAGTCAACGTCATCAACGAGGATGGTGCAGTATCCAAGGGACATCAAATCCTCCACATCTACTCCAGTTGGAAGTGTGATTGCGTTGGACTTGATCAATCTCATAACAGAAGCAAGATTTGTTTTGATGTCCGGAAATTCTATAAAAATTGGAAGGTTGGGATGGTCTTTCTGATTAAGGAATGTCTTTATTTGCAGGTAGCGTAGGAACATTGTTCGACCATGCTCCGGTGCTGCAATAATAGTCTCGTTTTCGTGACCGAAAAGAATATCTTCTACACTGATACCATCCGGGCGCTTCCGGTCAGTATCTTCATTAGTGTCACTTGGGGCGTTTGTCCTAACTAGAGGTGGAGCTACAAAGTGTTCGAGAATTTCCTTCTCGGTTTCTGCACTCTCTCGGTTAAGGAACATCTCTTCGGGGCCGACCTCAGAAATATGTGCCTTTAAGTCCCCCTCATCGAACGGCGTGACTTGATTATTCCAGAAATGTCTTGAGGCGCCGGTAGGGTAATAAATGCCATTTGGCACCCTGCCTATATCTGATTCAAAAACCGATCGATCCGGGTAGAATTTTCTCAGTACAGTTTCAACGGATTTCGTTTCCCTCGAGTATGAAATGATTGAGTAACCGATGTAGTATTGAGTACGATGGGTGAATATTGCTCCAGCTTGGGACGCGTATACGTCGCCATCCATGGCTTGGATGTTCTCGATGCTTGGGTCGTGCATGTGGCCAAAGAGATGAATATTCGCTTTTGACTGGATGCTTCTTTTTAGAACTTTTGCAGTCTCTTCATTCATTGATTGGAGAGGGTGGTGAGTAACGGCAATGCAAAACTCCGATGTGGCTTGTTCACACAACTCAAGGATCGCAAACTCGGGTATCGCCATCTCTCCTTCATCTTTAGGTAGCTTTTTTGACCCTCCTTTGGAAAGAACTGCAGTGTTAAAGGTGATAATGTCCAAATCAATTCCGGGAATTTTATGCACGCAGCCGAAATCATTTGAGTGGACCTTTAGATCGTCACTCAGGTAGCTATCTAAGTCTGAATATGACTTGAATTTACTCTGAATAATATCCGAGAACGCGCCTTCTGAGTATGCTGCGTTGAGGCTCTCGCGATTCATGCTCCGCCAAGTCAGGTGAAGGTCAGCAGAGGCATCGACCACTTCGCTTTCTACATCGTGATTGCCAGGCGCGATGAATATCCTTTCATCAGAAAGGCCAACGGCTTCACCAGCGCGTGAAAGAAGAAAGTCATAGGCTTCATCGTGTCGGTCAGCGCCTGCAGCTTGGACAAGATCCCCCGTAAAGAGTAATATGTCCGGCTTTCTATAGCCGACGCAGTTGGAAGTTAGATCTTTTATCAACGCATCGACTACGATCTTCTGATCTCTCTTTCGTGCGCCCGCGAAGTGGAAGTCGCTGATGTGTAGTATTGTTGTTATGTTCAGGTCTTTCTGGGCAGCCATGCTCTGAATCCAAGTTCATTTCCGTTTGCGTGACCTTACCATCGACGCAGTCCGCTACAAGTCGAGAAGGCTTCGGTTGATTTTTTCTGCGTCACGCTTTGAACGATCAGACGGAACTCTTGCAGCTAAACGTCATTTCATCGCCATGCTCTTCTGTCGTCACGCCGAGGTCCAACGGCCGCTTCGGACTGAAACTGGACATGCCTTAAGCCAGGTTCGAATGTCGGCTTCGGGTCGTTCTAATAAAGGTGAGTTTCCGCTGTGCCCCTTGAGGTTATCGAGCTATAGCCTTATCCATGACTGATACATTACCTCCATGTCCTGAATGTTCCTCGACTTATGTCTATTCTGCCAGGCCATTCAAAATGCTCTACAGCCCAATGGACGAAGACGCGTTTGAAAGCCTCGGTTTTGGTGAGGCCAATTGATCCGTGCTTTTGCGTATATTGCAGGATCAGCAAAGCCCCTCGCAGTAGTGGAGACTGCGCTAGGTCGGGGTGGTCGTCGACGAGAGTGCAGAATTCGATCATTTCAGGATACTCCCATAAACCGCGCTTTGGTTCCATGCTGTTGGTAAAGTTTGAATGCGCTGCTTGCAAAATTGCGCGCCCCTGCGGTGCGGTTAGAAGAGTGCCGGATTCAAGCCAATGCGGCGCATCCACATTTTGGAAATGGGCCCATGCTTGACTGAAGTGGTCCGGCAAAACTGGACAGCGTGCTAAGATGTATCCG
>TARA_R110002049_G_scaffold63108_1_pt1 | contig 48510 bp, 47 predicted proteins | sample TARA_R110002049 | Tara Oceans TARA_R110002049 (sample SAMEA4396941) | marine metagenome | biome: Polar Biome; feature: [SRF] surface water layer (ENVO:00010504); material: water (ENVO:00002006), including particulate matter (ENVO:01000060) such as... | depth 5 m | reverse complement strand
CTTGCAGCTTGCAGCTTGCAGCTTGCAGCTTGCAGCTTGCAGCTTAAGGCTTGCTCGCGCTTATCAGGCTGTTCAAACCTAGTCAAGCATGGTAAAACCGTGTAAAACGAAGCTACTCGCTTGATAAAAAAGGGAAAACCATGACAAAGTCGGAGTTGATCGAGCGCATTGTCGAGCAACAGGGGCAGTTGTCGGCAAAGGACGTTGAGCTTGCGATCAAAACCATGCTGGAGCATATGTCACAGGCACTTGCTACCGGGGAGCGTATTGAGATTCGGGGGTTTGGCAGCTTTTCATTGCACTATCGTGCACCGCGGGTGGGGCGTAACCCGAAAACCGGTGATGCGGTTGAGCTGGAAGGTAAGTTCGTACCGCACTTCAAGCCTGGCAAAGAGTTGCGTGACCGGGTTAACGAGTCGCTGGAAAACAGCTGATCCGGTGTATTAGTCTCGCTGGCCTGCGTTATACTTCGTCCTACACAAATGGATGCGGAGTAGTGTTGCATGCTATGGCTAAAGCGCGCGTTGCTGATCGTTATATTGCTGCTGGTGGCACTGGCGACAATGGACTTCATGCTGGAAAACCAGCAAACCACTACACTGCAATTCCTGGAAATTCAGTCGCCTGAATTGCCCCTGTCTATCTACATCGTTTTTTCCTTTATCCTCGGTAGTATCCTCGGCGTCTTCATTGGCTGGCTGATCACCACTCGGCTGCGTTTGAAGCTGATGATGCAAAGCAACGAGTTGAATCGTTACCGCAAAGAAGTCGATAAGCTGCGCACCCAAGCTGTCAAAGGCTGATCATATGCAGGAACTGTTGTTCCTCGCCTTGTTTGTGGCGGCGTTGGCTATCGGCTGGTTTCTCGGTAGGCGTGAAGCTATCAAGGTCGGCTTTATGTTGCAGCCACACGGAAGCGCGATAGACCGCCATTATTTTATCGGTCTCAATTACCTCCTGAACGAGCAGCCTGACGAGGCTATCGAAACCTTTATCCGCGCCTTGGAAGTCAATCCGGAAACGGTAGAGACCCATATCGCTATCGGTAAGCTGTTTTGTCAGCGTGGTGATGTGGAGCGGGCGATCAAGGTACACCAGAACCTGCTGGCTCGGCCCAATCTAACTGCTCAGCAAGCAGACCGGGTGCAGCTTGAGCTGGCCCGTGACTACCTGGCTGTTGGCATGCATAACCGTGCTGAACGCCTTCTTGATGAGCTGGGTGGCTCTTCATCGGGTCTGCGAGGTGAAGCCCTGGGTGATCTGGTTACTGTCTACGAGCAGCAGCGTGAGTGGTCACAGGCTATCGAGATCGGTGTGCGCCTGTTACGCGAGCGGCCCGGTTTTGCAGTAACTCAGGCCCATTATTACTGCGAGATTGCCGGGGACGCGCTGCAGCGCGGCGATATAAGCGGCGCCCAGCGGTATTTGCAGTCAGCATTGAAGGTGGACTCGGCCAATACTCGGGCCATGTTGATGCTGGCTGAACTGGAAGCACGGCAAGGTAATACACGTGCTCTACTTAAATTGTTGCAGCGAGTGGCCATCGAGTCACCAGACTTTGTTCCGCAAATCTTGCCGCTGGCCAGGCGCTGCGCTGATAATGGCGACCTTGATCTTGCGGCCTATCTGGACAAGGTGCTTGAGCGCGCTGAACCGCCGATGCTGGAGACAGTGTTGGCGCGTAGCGAGCAGCTTGCGCTGCAAGAGGGGCCTGCCAGTGCGCAACGCTTTCTTATGGTGTGGGTGCAACAACAGCCCTCTATTGGTGGCGTGCTTGGGTTAGTAAAGCTGCAGTTAAAAGGCGCTGAGTCGATAGAACAGGGCGATCTGCAGGTGTTGGAGAGCCTATTGGCATCGTTACAGCAGCAGCGCCCTCGTTACCGCTGCGAGTCATGCGGTTTTGCCGGTCAAAAGCTATATTGGCAGTGTCCAACTTGTCATGGTTGGTCTACGATCCAGCCATTGAAGGGCTACGAGGCCGTTTAAGTTTTAATGTGTGATTGTTGAAAACAGGATGGAATGTATGTCGAGCACTAGCCCTATCATCGTCGCGCTGGATTTTCCTGATGCGCCTGCAGCGATGCGCATGGCCGACCAGTTGGATCCGGCTCGCTGTCGGGTCAAGGTGGGTAAGGAGTTGTTTACCAGTAGCGGGCCGGCCGTAGTTGAAGCGCTGCAGTACAAGGGCTTTGAAGTGTTTCTTGATCTCAAGTTTCATGACATTCCCAACACCACAGCCAGTGCGGTTCAGGCTGCTGCAGAGCTGGGTGTATGGATGGTGAACGTGCACGCAGGCGGTGGCAGGCGGATGATGGAAGCCTGCCGCGATATTCTGGAGCGGCGCACTAATCGTCCTTTGTTGACGGCGGTGACCATTCTGACCAGTCTGGAGCAGGAAGACTTGCAGGAAGTAGGCATAGATATTGAGCCTATGGTGCAGGTGCAGCGTCTGGCACGGTTGACCCAGGAGTGCGGACTGGACGGTGTGGTTTGTTCGGCGCGCGAGGCCAAGGCATTGCGCAATGCGCTAGGTGACAACTTCCTGCTGGTTACTCCGGGTATTCGACCTGCGGAAAGCAGTGCAGACGATCAGAAACGCATCGTCACGCCATCACAGGCGCTGGAGAACGGGAGTAGCTATCTCGTGGTGGGAAGGCCAATCACCAAGGCGGAAAAGCCGGAGCAGGCGCTGGAGGCTATCCTGGCTACGCTTTGAGTCGCCACTAGTCAGTCAGCCAATAAAAAACGCCGCATCATGCGGCGTTTTTTATTGGCTCAGAGAAGGCCTAAAGCGGTATTACTCACCAATCTGTGATTGCTGGTAGTTCTCCAGACCGACCTTGTCGATCAGGTTAAGCTGGGTTTCCAGCCAGTCTACATGCTCTTCTTCTGATTCGAGGATGTCCTCAAGCAGTTCGCGGCTGCCGTAGTCACCTGCCTCTTCGCAGTAAGCGATAGCGTTCTTGAGGTCGGGGATGCCTTTCATTTCCAGCTTGAGGTCGCATTCCAGTATTTCTCGGGTATTTTCACCGATCATCAAGCGCCCCAAATCCTGCAGGTTCGGCAGGCCTTCGAGAAACAGAATGCGTTTGATGAGCGCATCTGCATGCTTCATCTCATCGATTGATTCGTGGTACTCGTGTTCGCCAAGCTTGTTCAATCCCCAGTCCTGCAGCATGCGTGCGTGCAGAAAATACTGATTGATAGCGACCAGTTCATTGGCAAGGATGGTATTGAGATGCTGGATGACTTTCTTGTCGCCTTTCATGCGTTGGGCCCTCGAAAACAGTTAGTTCTCAAGTGTGGTCCGCCGGCTGACTTCTGTCAAATATAAGTGTTTGAAAAGAAAGGGATTAAAAATGATTATCAGTCTGTATTGGCAGCGCTGGATCAGGCTGCGACAAATTGCGCATTGGGTAGCGCGCCCGCCTGATTGCTGGTCATGCTTTCCAGCAGAATGGACTTGCAGTCACGTGCGCACTTACCGCATTGGGTAGCCACATCCAGGTCGGCACGAAGGTCGCGCATGGAACAGGCACCCTGGTTAATGGCGTCCTTGATCTGGTTGTCAGTAATACCCTTGCAGAGGCAAACGTACATGCAGGCTCTCCAATCAATCAATGGCTTTAGCAGCTGATGGGTTGCATCGTAATGCTAATGAGAATGATTGTCAAAGTATATGGTCGTCTTATTTTCCCTGGCTGCAGTCGAGTGCCTGAAGGTCCTCCTGCAGCGCATTGAGTCGTGAGACAAAGTGCGCTTGCTGTTCTGCCGTTGAGGCTCGCATGACCTGTACCATTAACTGAATCAAAGCCTGTTTTGAGCGTGGTTCCTGCTCGCGGTAGGCGGGGGTCTGTAATGCTCGGTAGTCGACCAGCAGCTGATAAATCCGCTGGCTGAAATCGCTTTGCTGCCGCGTAGGCAACTCCTGAATCAGGAGCCCTTGCCAGGCGCGACGGTTATCGAGCCATATTTTATTATTGCCATCACGATTAGCCGCCCATCGTTCAATGGCTGCGGACTGAGATGCATTGAGTCCTCCCAGCCAGGTTTCCAGCTGGTCGCTGACCTTGTCTACGCTTTCGGCCCGTCGTTCTTCTGCTGGTGGGTAAACCAGCTCTGCATATTTTTCGTCCAGCTCCCTGGCCATATTTTGGCTGAGTTCCTGCACCTGCTGGTGATCCAGGCGGCGCAGTAAGCCGCTCATAAGGGGCGCTGAGCGTGCCAGCAAGCGGTCGGCTGCCTCCTGTGCGCGGCGGGCATCGGCTTCAAGTAGCGCTGCATCAAGCTGTGGGCTGAGCAAATGATTACCGGCTATCGTCAAGGCCTCCCGGTAGCGTGGTATTTCCTGCTGGCAATGCCATTGCAGAGCAACATCAAGTTGATTGTCGAACCAGGCTTGTTGCTCGCCATTAAGATCGACCAGTTGATTGACCTTGCGGCTGATCAGCCAGTCGAGGTTTCGATACGCCAGCTGGGTAGCGCTGCAGCCGTTGAGAACAGCAAGGCACAACAAGATAGTTGCTACTCGAAGTAGCGTGGCGGTTTGGCGCTGATGGCTATCTCGCTGTGGTTTCATCAACGTCCTGTCAGTTGAGTATGCCGTTGATCACGGCCTCGATGAGGCCGGTGGCAGATCGTACCAGCACAGCGTTGTCACCAACCTGTCACCAATCATAGCCGCTGTAGCTGGGTAACAGCCGGTTCAGTCGTGGATCAAGTCGTTTGGCGATACCGGGTGGCAGCGCCTTACCCCGTTCCAGGTTTCTTTGGATTCCTGGTGGCAGTCTATCTACCTGGCCAGCGTACCGGCTGTTGTCACGGAAAATATCACGAATCAACTGGCTGTCGATGTTGATGCGCGTGTCTGCTTGACTGCGTGGGTCCGGTTGGTGGCCCTGACCTGTGCCGTTGTGTGGTTTGGCTTGCAGCGCGGGCGCGAGTGTCAGTATTGCCATGCTGGCGGCAATTATCAGGTGTCTGGATGCCTTCATCGTTGGGTGCTCCTGCACTGTATTGATTATTGACGTTATCAGTACTTGGAGTGACCTGTCGCGCGTAGGTTCAACGGCTGGCGGAGCTTGGCTCACGCACGGTGAGCATCCACAGCAGGCTCCAGACCAGCGCGATAGCACCAAGCCAAAGGGTATCTGGTAGTTGACCGCCCATGTCTAACCAGAGCCTGGCAAACCAGGGCGCGAGCAGCTGAGTCAGGCCGTATAGCGCAATCAACGCCGCCGACAACCTGGGGCCCTGATTGGGTTGCAGGGACCGTCCCAGGCGCTGGGTGAGTAACACCGCGCCGAGGAAACTACTACCCATCAGTAATGCGCAAAGCGGAAGGCCGATAGCTGAAGGTAGCAGGAGCGCGGCAAACACGCTGATGCCTTGTATCGCGTAGTTGCTGATCAGTGCGTTGCGGTCGCCCATGAGCTGACCTAGCTTGTTCCAGACCCAGGCTGAGGGCAGGGTGGCGAAAGCCAGAATCAGCCAGCTTTGGCTGACCAGAGGGTGCTGACTGCCCAGCTGCAAGCTGGCAATCAGTGGCAGAAAGGTCATCGGCAGGATGTAGCCCAGGCCAGCACCCGCATAGGCGAGAAAAAGCGGCCTGCTGTGACGATCAAATAATGGACGTTTGGCTATCGTCTGCTGCTGGTGTTCGGGGGGTAGGGCCATACCCGATAGTATCCAGGCTCCCCATACGGCGAGCGGCAAGCTCAGCAGTGCCGCTGGCCACCAACGGGTTGCTGCATGCAGGTCCAGGGCGGGTGGGTTGGCTAGTACTCCGGATAGAACCAGTCCGCAACCGACGCCAAGATAGGCAAGGCCGCTGAGCGCAAGGCGCTGGCGGACTGCAAGCCATTCCATTAGCAGCGCTGGCACCATAACAAAGATCATACCGTTGCTCACGCCGTTCAAGAGACGCATGGCGAGAAGGCTGGCGTACTCATTACTTTGGGTCAGGCCGAGCAGGGTGAGGCAGTGCAGGCCCAGAGCTGCGGGTATGGCTATGCGCAATTGCTGCGGGCTATGCCAGCGAATGGCTGCCAGCGCGCCCAGTAGATAGCCGACGTAGTTCCAGCTAGCCAGGTCTGCGGCCTGCGCGACCGTGAGTTGGCCGTCGGCAACCAGCAGTGGCAGCAGCGGAGTGTAGATAAAACGACCGAGCCCATGCACGACCAGCAGTAGGCAGGCAGCAGCGACAACGGCGGTACTCGGTGCTGGTTGAGATCTTGGCATCGGTGGGCCCGGTTAGCGGTAAAGGCTCTATTGGATAAGCGTGGGCACACTACACGCTGACTAAGCGGTTATCCAATAATGTATATGAATGTTGCATGCTAGCGGAGCTGATTTTGGTGCTTTGGTGTCGATAATGCCGCCTTTTTCAGTGAAAGTGCTGCCATATGTCTTTTTTTTATACCAAATGGGATGGTGTAAGCGTTATCGGAAAGACGTAGTCGCCGCCAACTCTGCTTGTTTGATGGCTGCTCAGCCGACAAAGCTTGATATAGAGTAGACAGGCGTACACAGCAGAGGAAGCTGGGCACGCGATGAGACAACAATGACAAAAAAGCGGCCATCAGGCACGCAAGGTTCTCTCCAGGAGATAGGCATGTCCGCATCCGGCGTTTTGAAGCGCTCCACTATTCTTATCCACGGTTCAATTGGTATGCCGTTGGCCATCATTGGTTACCCTCTGGTGGTTTACCTTCCTCCGTTCTATGCGCAGGAAGTAGGCCTGAATATGGCGCTCATGGCGCTGGTTCTGGTCTTTGCACGCATTACCGATGTGGTCACGGACCCCTTGATTGGTACGCTCAGTGATCGCTGGCAAACCCGCATCGGTCGCCGTAAGCCCTGGTTGATCATGGGCGTTCCGCTCATGCTGATTGGCACCATCATGATTTTCATGCCGCCCGACGGCGTGGGTATTGCTCACCTGTTGGGCTGGACGGTGCTCATGTATCTGGGTTGGACGATGGTAACCTTGCCTTATGGCGCCTGGGGAGCCGAGTTATCCAGCCTTTATCACCAGCGCAGCCGGGTGGTTGCTTCGCGTGAAGGTTTCGTACTGATTGGCCTGTTTCTGGCCGCGTTGGCGCCAGCCATAGTGCAGGCTTTGGGCGCGCGCTATCAGGCAGGGCACACCGACGGCTTTTTAATGGAGTCTGCGGTCTGGTTGTTTGGTCGGGATGGTGAACTGGGTATCGGGTACGGCCCCATACTGGCGGTCATGGCGTGGTTGATGATCATTCTGTTGCCGCTAACGGTTTTACTCGTGGTTGCGCGGGTCAAGGAAGCACCGCCGCAATCTATACAGCGCACGGAGTGGAAGAAAGGTTTGCGCGTGTTGCGCAACAACGGCCCCTTTAAGCGCATGATTCTGATGCTGCTGATCGTGGTAACCGGGGAGTCGTTCCGTAATGCGCTCTCGGTGTTTTTTATGCAACACATTATTCAGATTCAGGCGCAGATAGGTTTGATGTATCTGCTGTATTTTGGCGTCGGTATTCTTGGTATTCCCTTCTGGCTTTACTTGGGTAAGCGCATTGGTAAGCACCGCGCGTTTTGTGTGGCGCTGGGCGTGTCCAGTGCCAGTATTCTCGGCATGTTCTTTCTGCAAGCCGGGCAGCTCACCGCCTTTGCGCTGATGTTCTGCGTCAAAGGGTTCTGTTTTGCGGCCTTCCAGTTTTTACCGTTATCGATGCTGGCGGATATCGTTGACCTCGATACCGCGCGCAGCAAGGAGCACCGCACCGGACTGTTTTTTGCGATTTCAGGTATGGCGCAAAAGATGGCAATGGCGCTCGGGCTGGGTTTGTCGTTGGGCCTACTGGCACTGGTAGGGTTTGACGCCAAAATGGTTGAGCATAGCGCCAGCCAGTTAATGTCGTTGCGCGTGCTCTATATTCTTGGGCCGGTGCTGCTCTACATGGCCGCGTTTGCGATCGCCTGGAAGTACCCGCTGACAGCTGCGCGCCAGGAGCGGATTCATCAGTGGGTCGAGCGGCGCAAGGTGCGTTTGGCTATCGCTCGTTGATTGTCAGGCGGCTGTGTTAAACAGCCGCCTTTTAGTCCCCGGAGCTTTGCGCAGCGTGCCAGGTTTCTCGATTTTGCGGTGAAATGCATCGTGTTGCTTCCGCTTTAAGCGTTTCCTTGGGTATGCTGGCGTCCTTATTTGTTCTGATGTTTTATATAAGGAAACACCGGCCCATGGCTGAGCACTCGCAATTTCGTTTGTTGGGCAGCAAGCGCTTCTTACCCTTCTTTCTCAGCCAGTTGCTGGGTGCCTTCAACGACAACCTGTTCAAGCAGGCACTGATTCTCGCGATTCTGTTCAAGCTCAGTTTTTCGGCTGACAGCGATTTGCTGATTAACCTCAGTGCCATGTTGTTCGTGCTTCCTTTCTTCCTCTTTTCCGCGTTGGGCGGTCAATTTGGTGAAAAGTACCGCAAAGACCTGTTGATCCGCCGCATCAAGCTGGGCGAAGTAGGCATCATGCTGTTGGGCGCATTCAGCCTGTGGCAGGGCAATCTGCCGTTAATGCTGGTGGTGCTATTCGCCATGGGTACCCAATCGGCGCTATTCGGCCCGGTTAAATACTCCATTCTGCCGCAACACCTGCACGAAGATGAGCTGATTGGTGGCAACGCGCTGGTTGAGATGGGCACCTTTTTGGCGATTCTCGGCGGTACGCTGTACGCCGGGCTACTAATGTCTGGCGTGGCTTGGGCACATTGGGTGGGTGGTTCTGTGGTGTTGGTCGCTGTGCTGGGCTATCTGTTTAGCCGACGTATTCCACAAGCGCCAGCGGCCTTGCCCGACCTGCAGCTGGACTGGAATATTTTTCGCCAATCCTGGGCGATTCTGCGCCTGGGCCTGGTCAAGCAAGTGCCTTCAGTATCACGCTCGATTCTGGGTAACTCCTGGTTCTGGTTTCTCGGCGCTACTTACCTCACCCAGATACCGGCCTACGCCAAAGAGTTTTTATTCGGCGATGAAAGCGTGGTTACGCTGATTTTAACGGTGTTTTCTGTAGGCATCGCTTTAGGCTCCATGCTGTGCGAACGGCTGTCAGGGCATAAGGTTGAGATAGGTTTGGTGCCGTTTGGCTCCATGGGGCTGTCGATCTTTGGTTTGCTGTTGTGGTGGGTCTCAGGCTCGGTAGTGCCAGGCGATCTTGCCTATACCTGGACCGAGCTGTTGGTGCAGCCTGCGGCTTGGCTGGCGATGGGCAGTATTCTGGGGTTGGGTATCTTCGGCGGTTTCTATATCGTGCCGCTGTATGCCTTGATCCAATCGCGTACCCATGAGGACGAACGCGCCCGAGTGATTGCTGCCAACAACATTCTCAACGCGCTGCTCATGGTCTGTTCCGCCATTCTCTCGATTGTCTTGCTGGGTGTTGCCGGATTCAGTATCCCGCAGGTGTTTCTCACCATTTCGCTACTCAACATCCTGGTTAATCTCTACATCTTTAGTGTGGTGCCCGAATTCACCATGCGCTTTCTGGTCTGGTTGCTGGGTCACTCAATGTATCGAGTTGAGCATGTCAATCTGCAAGCCATTCCTGACGAGGGCGCCTGTGTGCTGGTGTGTAACCACGTATCCTTTGTCGACGCGCTGCTGATTGGCGGTGCGGTTCGTCGGCCGGTGCGGTTTGTCATGTACTACAAGATTTATCGTCTGCCGGTACTGAATTTTATCTTCCGCACCGCCGGTACCGTGCCTATTGCCGGCCGACAGGAAGACGAAGCGATTTACGAGGACGCATTCAAGCGTATAGACGCGTATCTGCAGGCAGGGGAGGTGGTCTGTATTTTCCCCGAAGGCAAGCTCAGCGCAGACGGTGAAATGAACGAATTTCGTGCCGGGCTCAGTCGGATCCTTGACAGTAACCCGGTACCGGTTATTCCGATGGCGTTGCAGGGGTTATGGGGTAGTTTTTTCAGCCGCGATCCGCATAAGGGGTTTTTCCGCCGCTTCTGGTCGCGGGTAGGGTTGGCTGCGGGAGAACCAGTGGCGCCAGATCAGGCTGCTCCTGCATTGTTGCAGGAGCGGGTACAGGCTCTGCGCGGCGATCGGCGCTAGGGTCTGTCACATGGCCTTGAACTGAACGGGTAGTGCGTGCGCCGCTATTACTCGGCGGCTTTCGCTGCAACAGCAGGTTTGGCTGCTGGCTTGCCGGCACGGGGTGAGCTATAGGTCTGACCGCTTTTGCCGTTGGGGATTTGCTGGATCTCGCCGCCGGAAGACAGAAAAGCTTCAATCTGGTTGTCGATCGACTTGCTGGTAGCAACGGCCGCATCGGCTTTGCGCTTGGATGTAGTCGTTTTCGGTGCGGCTGTTTTTGGGGCGGTAGCTTTGGCGGTCATGTGGAGCCTGTGTTGTTAGCGAGTAGTCGGCCAGTTTACTCCTTTTTTTAGTTATTTGCTTAACTTTCTCTTGACCTCGGCGTGGAGAGGCTTTAGTGGATTGGGTTTTGGCGCGGTGTTAATACCCTCTTGAGCCCTTGAGGTGCGCTCAATTATGGCGCGCTTTCCAGTAATGCTTTTGGATGATGGTTAGGTGCGCTGTCAGCAAACCAGGATGCTCTGCACAACGGTCATCAATTGCTGCCTGGAAGAGAAGTGTCTGCAATTATCACTGCAAGGCACCCAAGGGGCGGGGTAAAGCTGCTCCTTGGGATTGCCTGAACGCAAGCGATGATGGCTAGCGGTCGCTAGGCTGGCAGGTAAAGCCAGCAGAGTCAGGGCGATGAGTTAGTGCTGATGCCCGCCAGCGCCATGCGCATGACCATGCGCCATTTCATCGTCAGTGGCCGCACGTACATCCAGAATGTCGATGGTGAAGGTCAGCTCACGACCAGCCAATGGATGATTACCATCCACGACTACCTGCGAGAGGCCAGGCTTGACGACGGTCACCTGGCGCGGCCCCTGTTCGGTTTGCAGTATGGCAATCATGCCCGGCTTCCACTTTTTGGCGCCCTGTAGTCGTTTCGCCTGCACTTTCTGAATGGCGTTGTCACGGGGCTGACCGTAGGCTTTTTCTGGCGGAATAGTAACGCTGAAGCTATCGCCGGCGCTGCGACCTTCTAGCGCCTCAGTCAGGCCGTCAATCAAGCCAGCCTGGCCATGCAGATACAGGACCGGGTCCTGCTTGCGGGAGCTTTCAATCTGGCCGTTAGCATCGGCAAGATCGTAGTGAAACTGAACAACGGTTTTATCGGCTATTTGCATCGAGGTAATCCACAGAGACTGAGTAATGAAAGAGCTGCATTATCCAGCCTCAATGGATAGATTGCCATGCTCTGTTTACTCGCCCCACAACTCTTCCAGGCGCGCATCGCGCCCACAGGTCGTGCGGTAGAAGTTATAGCGCAGCGGGTTCTTATGGTAGTAATCCTGATGATAGTCCTCGGCGGCATAGAAGGGCTGGCGCGGCAGGATTTCAGTCACAATGGGGTCATCGAAGCGGCCGGAATCGGCCAGCTTCTGGCGCGATGCTTCCAGTAACGCTTGCTGCTGCTCGTCGGCATAATAGATCGCGCTGCGGTACTGCGGCCCGCTATCGCAGAACTGAGCGTTAGCGGTTACCGGGTCAATAGTCGGCCAGAAAGCCTCCACCAGTTTGGCGTAGCTGGTTTTGCTCGGATCATAAAATACCGCGACCGACTCAATATGCCCTGTGTCGCCGGAAGATACCTGATTGTAGTGCGCCGTCTCGGAAGAGCCGCCGGTATAGCCGGAAATGGTTTCAACCACACCGGGTACCTTGTCGAAGTCGGACTCGGTGCACCAGAAGCAGCCGCCAGCAAATACCGCCATTTCGGTGCCTTCCGGACCCTGCGTCAGGGGTTCAGCGGCTTGCAACAATGGCGACAGCAAAAGGGCCGCGCCCAGCATCAATTGTTTTTTCATGCATCACCTCGTAGCGCAGGAAGTTGGTCGCCTTTGGCGACAAAGCGCAGAGCCACCCCGTTGTTGCACCAGCGCTCGCCGCGTGGCTCAGGGCCGTCGTTGAAAACATGTCCCTGGTGACCGCCGCACCGGCCGCAGTGGTATTCGGTTCGTGGCCAGATCAGTGCGTAATCTGCCTTGGTCCCCATGTGCCCTTCAATCGGCTGGGTAAAGCTGGGCCAACCGGTGCCACTATCAAACTTGGCGCTGGAGTCGAATAGCGGCAAGTAGCAGGCGGCGCATACGTAGGTGCCGTCATCGTAGAGTTTGTCGAGTGGGCTGCTGTGTGGACGCTCGGTATCCTCTTCAAATAGTACGTCGTAAGCCTCGCTGGACACCTTGTCGCGCCAGTAATCATGTTCGTGGGTCAGTGGCGTCACGCTCAGGCTGGCATCCTTTTCAACAGCCATGGCTAGCTGGCTGCGCGCCAACAGGGGAATGGCGGGGGCCAGGATCAGCCCGCTTAATAATGTTCTGCGTTTCATGTAGCGATACCTTTACTGATTGAAGCCGTGGCTTATAAACATCTGACGCCCAACGGGCTTATTTGTTACAGCTGGCGGCGCAATTGGGTGTTGAGCAAAAAATGAAGCTGTTTTGCTCTGAGTCAGCTTGGCTAACTGTAGCGCGCAGGATAGAGTTTGTTGTCTGCCAAATAATAGTAAGGAATAACAACAATGTTGAGCATTAAAGATCGTTTTCTCCGCGCAGGGGCTACGGGAGTCCTGCTGGGAGGCTTAATCGCGTCAAATACTGCACTGGCAGCCGAGGCGGCAATACCGCAGCAGCGGCTAGATGCTTTTGCTCAGGCCATGCAAGCGCAGGTTGAGCAGGGCAAGATAGGGGGTATTGCGACCCTGGTCTACCAGAACGGTGAAGTAGTTCAGCGCGGCGAGTACGGCTTTCAGGATGTCGCCGCCGAGAAGCCATTAGCCGCCGACTCACTCTACAAGATCTTCTCGCTGACCAAACTGGTCACGGGTACCGGCTTGTTACATCTTTATGATCAAGGCAAGTTCCAGCTGGATGATCCCGTCGGTAAATACCTGCCGCAGCTGCAGGACTTGCAGGTGGCGGTAGCCGAGGGGCCGGACGGCTTTCCGGTAACCGAGCCGGCTCAGCATCCCATCACTATTCGCGAGCTGATGACCCATACCGCGGGCTTCACCTATGGGCGTTTCTCCGAGTCGCAGGTCGACAAGTTGTACGTCGAGGCGAATATTCAAGATCCCGACACGACGCTCGCGGTGATGATGGACAAGCTTGCGCACATCCCGTTGCGCCAGCAACCGGGCACCCTTTGGCATTACAGTATCGCGGTGGATATCCAGGCCAGGCTTATTGAAGTGCTGTCGGGCATGCCGTTCGATGCTTATCTCAAGCAACAGGTATTTGAACCCCTGCAGATGACCGATACTGACTTCTATGCGCCGCCGGAAAAGGCTGAGCGACTGGCGGTATCCTACATGCCGCAAGAGGATGGCTCACTCAAGCCATTGCCGAATGATTTCTTTCTTAGCCAACACAGCTTCCTCAATGGCGGTGGCGGTTTGATCTCCAGCACCGATGATTACCTGCGTTTTGCGCGCATGTTACTGAATGAGGGTGAGCTGGATGGCAAGCGCATACTCAAGGCTGAGACCGTGCGGTTGATGCGTCAGAATCAGTTGCCTGCCGGTGTTGATGACATAGGTCCATTCTTTCCTGGTAATCAGTTTGGTCTCAATGTCGCCGTTGTGAACGACTCGCAAGCAGCAGGTTATCTGCCTGAGGGTACGTTTTGGTGGTGGGGTATTCAGGGGGCATGGGCCTGGATTGATCCGACCAATGAAACCATCGTCCTGGGTATGATGCAGAACACCGACTATCGTCTGTCGCGGCTGATCCACAACATCGCCAGTCGTGCTCTGTACGCCCCGGTTGAGTGAGCCAGTAGCCCTTTAGCTATCGGCTTGGCTGTCTGTATCGCCGCAATGTGGCGAGCCGTCAAAGAGGAGTGCGTAAGTGCTCCTCTTTGCTGAGTGAGGGTAGCAGGGCGATGGACCGATCTCTGCAGGCGAGCGCCTCCCAACAGGCTTCGCCTTGATGGTAAAGCAGCTTGGCAGTTAGTGGTTTTAAAACGCGATTGTTAGGGGTCGCGGGTCGCTTAAGTGCTGGCGTTACCCGCGCCCAGTACCTGCTCCAGTGGTAGTTGCGCATGCAGGTTCACGCTGCCCTGGGCGGCAAATAACACCAGGTGATCTGCTGCAACCCGAATCCCCAACGTATCGCCAATCTGGTGGTCCGCGTGACTAGGGAACAGCGCTTCCAGCGCGCTGCCGGTAGGTAGTTGCAGGCTGTAGAGAATATTGGCGCCGAGGAAGGTTTTACCCACGATACATGCCTGCAATGGACTATGGGGATCGCCAACCACGTCATCCGGTCGCAGCAGCACGTCTACGGCACTGCCCACCGGCAGCGAGTAGGCACGGTTGCCGCCAATGTTGCCTAGCTCAGTCTGCACCGTTTCGGGTGAGATCAACTGACCGCGAATGAAATAGCCCTGGCCAATAAAGCTGGCGACAAAGGGCGTCGCGGGTTCATGGTAAAGGTTGTATGGCGTATCCCACTGCTGCAATTTGCCATCTTTCAGCACGGCAACATGATCGCAGACGGCAAAGGCTTCGCTTTGGTCGTGGGTGACCAGCATGGCACTGATGCCACGGCTCTTGAGAATGTCACGTACTTCGCCAGACAGACGGCGACGCAGCTCCCCATCAAGGTTGGAGAAAGGCTCATCCAGCAATAACAATTTGGGATCGGGTGCCATTGCACGGGCGAGCGCGACACGCTGCTGCTGGCCGCCGGATAGCTCGTGTGGAAAGCGCTTGCCCAGTTTGCCCAGCTTGACCAGCTCCAATAGCTCGGCCACCAGGCGCTTGCGCTCGGGGTGCTTATGAATACCAAAGCCGACGTTGTCCGCCACGCTCAGGTGCGGGAAGAGGGCGTAGTCCTGAAAGACCATACCAATACGCCGCTGCTCTGGCGGCACACGTTTTTCCGGGCTGGATAGCTGCTCGCCATCGAGCACAATGCTGCCGGCGGTGATAGGTTCAAAGCCAGCGATAGCGCGCAGGGTCGTGGTTTTACCACAGCCGGATGGCCCGAGCAGGCAACCAATGTCGCCTGCCCTAAGGTGCAGATTCAGCTCCGAGACAACCGGCTGCTCGCCATAACTGCAGGCGAGCTGGTTGAGTTCGAGCAGAGGCCGTGACGGGTTGGGCATGCGGCGTCTCCGCGTTAGTCGACGAGCAGGAACTCGACCAGGGCTTTCTGCGCGTGCAGACGGTTTTCGGCCTGATCCCAGACCACACTGCGTGGATCATCCATCAACTCGGCGCTGACTTCTTCGCCGCGATGCGCAGGCAGGCAATGCATAAAGAGTACCGACTCATCGGCGGCGTCCAGCATGGCGGGCGTCACCTGGTAAGGGGCAAAGCGTTTGAGGCGAGCTTCGGTCTCGTCTTCCTGACCCATGGAGGCCCACACATCGGTATTGATCAGGTGAGCGCCTGCGACGGCCTGCATCGGATCGCGCATGACCTGAACGCGATCACCGGCCTGATCGAGGAACTGCTGGCCTGGCTCATAGCCTTCAGGGCAGGCGATACGCAGCTGAAAATCAAACTGAATAGCCGCCTGAATGAAGGTGTTGCACATATTATTGCCGTCGCCAATCCAGGCCACGGTTTTGCCCTTGATGGCACCACGATGCTCCAGATACGTCTGCATGTCGGCCAGTAGCTGGCAGGGATGCAGGTCATCGGTCAGGCCGTTGATGACCGGCACGCGCGAATACTGGGCGAAGGTTTCCAGCATGTCATGGGCAAAGGTACGGATCATGATGGCGTCGCACATGCTTGACAGCACGCGGGCGCTGTCTTCAATCGGCTCGCCACGCCCCAGCTGAGTGTCGCGCGGGGACAGGAATATGGCCTGGCCGCCCAGATGAGTCATGCCCGCCTCGAAGGACACCCGTGTGCGGGTCGAAGCTTTCTCGAAGATCATGCCGAGCACGCGGTTTTTCAGCGGCTCATACACCACGCCCTGCTGGTGCAGTGACTTCAGCTCAACGCCGCGCTTGATCAGGCCGATCAGCTCAGCTTCGGAACAATCCATCAGTGACAAAAAGTGCCTTGCAGTCATATCCATACAATCCGATTAACGCGGTCGTCTACCGACCGGAAACAGTGTGCCCTACCGCGACCTGACGGCCCGGTAACAGCCACAGCAAAAAAAGAGAAGCAGCGATCTTATAGGGAAATTCCGGGCAAAGGCAAATTCAGCAGGCCCAGCATTTAGCCCGCAGGCTAATTCAACCACTGAATAGCGCTTTATTTTGCCGCTTGCGGCCCCGTCAGACGCGGCTTAGAGTGAATCCAAACTAATAAAACCAGCCTGGTGAAATCGATGTCCGTAACCCACTTTCGCGCTTGTCATTTATGCGAGGCCATTTGTGGCCTTGCCATAGAAACTGATGGCGAGCGCATTCTCTCTATTAAAGGCGATCCTGAAGACAGCTTCAGTCGAGGGCACATCTGCCCCAAGGCGATAGCCCTGCAGGATATCCAGGATGACCCGCAGCGTCTGCGTCAGCCAGTCAAGCGGGTAGGGGAGCGTTGGGAGTCGATTGGCTGGGAGGAAGCCTTTGAGCTGGTAGCCAGCCGCTTTGCCGAGATTCAACGCGAGCACGGCAATAACGCGGTCGGTGTTTACATGGGTAATCCCAACGTACACAACTATGGCTCAATGACGCACGGCAACTACTTTCTGGGCCAGTTACACACCAAGCAGCGCTACTCGGCGACCTCGGTGGACCAACTGCCGCATCATCTGGTCTCGCTCTGGCTCTATGGCCACATGCTGATGATCCCGATTCCCGACATTGACCATACCGACTACTTTCTTATGCTCGGCGCCAACCCGCTGGCCTCCAACGGCAGCATCATGACGGTGCCGGATGTCGGTAAGCGCATCAAGGCGCTGAAAGCACGTGGCGGCCAGCTGGTGGTGGTCGATCCGCGCCGCAGTGAGACGGCAGAGGTAGCCAGTGAGCATCTGTTTATTCAGCCGGGCACCGATGTGGCACTGCTGTTGGGTTTGCTCAATACCCTATTTGCCGAAAATCTGACCAAGGCGAGCCCGGTGCTGGATGCCACCGAGGGACTGGACGCGGTAGCGGCTGCCGTCAGTGATTTCAGTGCGGAAAAAATGGCTCCGCATTGCGGTATTTCTGCTGAGCAGATAAAGCAGTTGGCGCGTGATTTTGCCGCGGCAGAACATGCGGTCTGTTACGGCCGTATGGGCGTCTCGGTACAGCGCTACGGCACGCTATGCCAATGGCTGATTCAAGTCATCAACGTGGTAACCGGCAACCTTGATGTGCCGGGTGGCTCGCTCTTCCCAGAGCCCGCGTTCGATGTGGTCAGCAAGGGTAAGGGCGGTCATTTTAATGCATGGCAGAGTCGCGTTTCCGGCCTGCCTGAGTTCAATGGCGAACTGCCGTCCGCCGTCCTGGCCGAGGAGATGCTCACGCCGGGTGACGGGCAAATCAAGGCACTCTTTACCTCAGCAGGTAACCCGGTGCTGTCGACGCCCAATGGCCGACAACTGGATCAGGCGCTGGAAGGGCTGGAGTTTATGGTCAGCGTGGACCTCTACATCAATGAGACCACCCGGCATGCAGACGTCATACTGCCGCCGACCTCGGCGCTGGAGCACGACCACTACGACATCACCTTCAATAATTTCGCCGTGCGCAACGTCACCCGTTACAACGAGCCGGTGCTGGCCAAGCCGGCCGATGCATTGCACGACTGGGAAATCTTTGTTGGCCTGGGGCAGGCGTTTGCTCGGCAAATGGGGCAGCCCGCCCGCGAGACCATGCCGCCCGCGCAGATGGTGGATATGGCCATGAAGCGCGGGCCGCATGGTGATCGCTTGAGCCTTGCCGAGCTGCAGCGGCATCCGCACGGTATCGATCTGGGCCCGCTGCAGCCCAACCTGCTGCGCCGGATTCAAACCGCCAGCAAGCGTATCGAGCTGGCCCAGCCCTTGATGTTGCAGGATCTGCAGCGTGTTGCCGCCGAACTCGACACCCTGATGCCAAAACAAGGTGAGTTGCGCCTGATAGGCAGACGGCACGTGCGCAGTAATAACTCCTGGATGCACAACTACCAGCGTCTGGTTAAAGGCAAACCGCGAGATCAGCTGCTGATGCACCCGCAGGATCTGAGCGAGCGAGGCTTGCAGGATGGCCAGCTGGTGACCGTGCGTTCGCGGGTTGGCGCTGTCGACGTTAAGGTCAGCGCGAGCGACGAAATGGCGCCCGGCGTCGTCAGCTTGCCGCATGGCTGGGGGCATAACCGCAAGGGCACGCAGATGGAGACAGCCGAGCGTAACGCCGGGGTGAGTGCTAACGACCTGACTGATGAGCGGTTCTTTGACCCGGTTACCGGCAATGCGGCAGTCAATGGCTTGAGTGTCGAGGTGGTGGCAGCATAACCGAACGCTTTGCTGTAGAATGTCTGCCCAGCAAAGCGTTCGAATGCCTTACCAAGTTACGAGGATTTACCATGGATGTCATCGATACCATCAAAGAACAGATCGCCAACAACCCGGTGCTGATCTACATGAAAGGCGCCCCGAATGCTCCACAGTGCGGCTTCTCTGCTCGCGCAGTACAGGCGCTGATGGCCTGTGGCGAGAAGTTTGCCTATGTCGACATTCTGCAAAACCCCGACGTTCGCTCTACTCTGCCAGGCTACGCCAACTGGCCAACCTTCCCGCAGCTGTGGATTGGCGGCGAGTTGGTAGGCGGTAGCGACATCATTCTTGAGTTGCACGAGTCTGGTGAGTTGGCGGGTATGGTGAAGGCGGCTCAGCCAGCTGCTTGATCCCACCACGGCGTCAGCAAAAAAACCGCATTTCGATGCGGTTTTTTTGTTTTTGCACTGTGCTTGAGGGCGTTCTTGCGGCCTGGACTGCTCCGCGCTTGGCGGTTAGACCCGTATGCATGCAGAGATCAAATTCAGATGACGCAGCGGGCGGTCAGTCTGCTAATTAACCGCGAGCCGTCAAAAAAAGGCTTCAGCGCCTGAAGCGACAAAATGCGGATTCTCAAACCCCGCTTTGCCGTACCGCAGGGGCGAGCCATCAAACACCTGCACATGCCCACCAGCGGCCCGCAGCACAGCGTCACCCGCGGCAATATCCCACTCCATAGTGCGTCCCTGGCGAGGGTAGACATCAGCCTGACCTGCGGCAATCAAGCAGAGCTTGAGCGATGAACCTGCGTTGATCAGCGAGTGCACGGTGCGGCCTTTGAGCAACTCGTCGAGTGCGGCTGTGTCGCCATGGGAGCGGCTGGCCAATACATCAAGGCCAGCTTGTGCCGGCCGTCGTGCCTTGATAGCGCGGCGGCCTTGATCATCCTCGACAAACGCACCGTTATCCCGTGAGCCAGCGTATAGCTGGTTCAGTGCGGGAGCCAGTACCACGCCGAGTAGCGGTTTGCCTTGCTGGATCAGCGCGATATTGACGGTGAACTCGCCGTTGCGATTGACGAACTCGCGCGTCCCATCAAGCGGGTCCACCAGCCAGAAGCAGTCATCTACTGCGGGTATATCTCCGGCGGCGTAAGCTTCCTCGGCGATGATGGGGTAGGGCGTTGCCAGTGTGTTTAAGCCCTGCAGGATCAGTGCTTCGGCCTGTTCGTCTGCGGCGGTAACCGGAGAGGCGTCTTCTTTGCCGCGCACCTCAAAATCGCTATGGTAAATATCGAGAATAAGATCACCCGCCTGTCGTGCGATCTCGACGATAGCCGCCACCAAGGTTGCCTGTTCGCTAGCCTGCATTGCCGTCTCCTTGAACCCGTTGCTGCTCCAGTCATTACTGAAGTTATGCTGTCTAAAGCTCGCTAGTGTCGTACAAGCCGCTGAGTGGCACAACCGGCGGACGGCGGGCCAAGGCTTACCTGCTGTGCTTGCGGTATGCGCTGGACCAGCGCCACTGCTCAGCAGACTCGCACAGGCCAGCCGCTACCGGGCTATCGTGCAGAGTGCAAATCACCTCGGCCAGGTTTTTGTCATCGGCAATAAAGCGATCCTGATAGCGTTTCATCCACAGGCTTTTGCCTTTAAAGGCCAACTGCAGCTCTTCATTGTGCTGCAGCGCCCAGCGCGTAGTAACGGATTTCCAGTCCTGTACGATCCTCTGCAGTGGGCAGCAGGGTTCAATCAACACGTGAATCTGGTTAGGCAGAATGCACCAGGCAATCAGCCGGTAGCGTTTGCCGTGCTGGTCTTCCAGGGTGTCCAGCACCGCGCGGGCCAGCGTGGCATTACTCAAGGCGCAGCTACCATGTCCGGCATGCAGAATTTCTTGCGTGCGCTCGCGCTTGAACTGGACTCGCTCGGTGGGTTGTACCATCAGTGCGTCGGTATCCACCTTGTGTAATTCGTCGGCAGGCAGGGCATCAGCCAGGCGCAGAGATATCAGCTGAATAGCGTAGGGTATGTCGGGGTCTGAATGCCGTGTTTGATGGTACCAGCCACGCCAGACGTCGAACTGTCGGTTGTTGATACGGTAGGTGTTTCTGCTCATTAAACGCCGTCCTTGTCGTTTTTTTGAGCTATAGAACTTATCAGTCACAAAGTGGACGTGCTGGGAGCTGTTCCGCAGTTCGCCGGATTGATTGCAAAATGATGTCAGAAATGTGGCTTGGTTCGCGTCAGGTCGAATAGCCAGACAAGGGGATTAGCATTCAGGAGCGAGTGGTCAGCCTGCGCGACAGAAAAATACAAATGCCAGCCAGCAGCAAAGCCGCAACAATGCCACTGCTGTTAGCCAGGATGTCGGCCCATTCAGCCGAGCGGGTCGGGTGAAACGACTGCACGTACTCTATCGCCACACCCATGCTGAACATGAGCAGGCCGCGGATCCACCAATACCAGCGGGGGAAAGCCGGATAGCTCAGCAGGGTGAGCGAAAACAAGCCGGCCATATGATAGAAAGTGGCCTGCCAGTTGTAGCTGGCAGGTGCCGGGGTTGGGCGCATGCCAAGGTAAAGGCCCAACGCCAACAGCGCAAAAAATGCGATTTTGAAAACGGTACGATAGCGCACCCAGAGGCGCGTCAGGGTCTGCTGCATAATTATTCCGTGATGCTGCCGAACCCTTCATTAAAGCGGTCTAGATCGCGATCGGATGTCAGGTCGTATAGTTGATAATAGCGAGACAGGCGCGCGCCACCGTCACGGGTAAGCGGTCGCCAGGCCACAAAGCCGGTAGCGGTGGTTGAGCGCGCAAAGAAGGCATCGAACGGAAAGCTCATATACACCCCTTTATCAAAACTGCCCTCACCAAATTCCTCGGCAGACACGTTGGTCCTGGTTGCCCAGCCACCAATGGTTACGCCGTTGTCGAAGCGACGAGACAGATCCAGGGTTCCGCCGTAATCGCCTGCCAGGTAGCGGCCCAGTTTAACCGTGGCCAGCACATCGTGGAAGCCGGTTTGCAGGTAACCAGTGAGGTGTCCGGTAAAGGTTGAATAGTCACGGAAGCTCAGGTGCTGCTCGTAACCGCGCTGCCTGACCCAGTTGGCATCAAGACCCAGCGCCCAGTCAGCGCCGTAGGGGCGGTAGAGTACTTCACCGCCAATGCCGCCGTACATGGATTCAAAAAGACCCACGTAACCCATGGCATAGAGATCGCGATCAAGCTGTTTGGTCTGTGTGTATTGCAGGTGCTTGAGCTGTACGTCGGACGTGGTCATGTACTCACGCACGTCAGTGCGCACGCGGGGCAACTGACTGGGCGCGTCGTACACAAACTCATCGTAGTTGTTCAGCAAATTAAGGCCCAGGCTGCCGTCGATCCACTTGTTCCGGTCAAAGTGGTAGGCCGCGTTGAAGCGCAGGAAGAACTGATACAGCAGAAAGTTGTCGGGGCCGCCGATACTCTGGGTATAGCCGAGGCCGGTACTGAAATCAGTTCGGTCCAGCGGCGCGCTGTAAACTATTTCATCGTTCAATACCGAGGGTACGGCATTGGCAGTAGCGCGGCGCATTGACTGCCGGTCAATCTCGTTAAGCTCGTACTGCCGCAATTTTTCTGCGTTGATGCTGGTTTGGCTGACCGGCATACCGCGCGAGCGATACACCAGGGTGTACCAATCGTAGCGGCCTTCACCCAGGCTGTTATCCAGCACCCTGGCGGCGCGGCCCAGGCCCTTGGCCTGCGAGCGGAAGGTTGTCTGTTCGCCGGTAACGATCACCTCATCGCCATGCAAGGAGATTTCCTGCACCTTGATGCCTGCGTTGCTTTGTAGCCGCTGGCTAACATTCTGCCAGTCTACCGCTGCGCCGTTAACGCCTGCGGGTAGCGGCTCGCGCACCTCAGGGTCGGGGTCGAGTAGCTTGGCAGGCATACTGGCGGTTTTTAGATTGGTATGGAAGGTAATGCCAAACATCGCCGTATTGCCGCGCTCCCAGGCAGCGGTCAGATCAATACCGTCGGTAAGGCTGTAAAGCGCGCCGACGTTGATCGGGGAGTCTTGCGTCTGATTGTTGTTCTGCGGCTCTGACTGATAATCGTTGCCGTCCAGCTCAACCTTGATGCGCAGGTCGTCCCAGGGTGTTTGATATTCAACACCGCCAAAAAAGCCTGGGCGGCCGCTGAAATAGCTACTGGTGTTAAAGGTGCCGCCGGGATCGTCAGAGCGCGTCCGTTCATCAAAGCTACCGCTGATCAAGGAGAGCGGGTTGCCCGCATCGTCGCGATTGCCGATATAACCCCAGGCCACGCCCAGACTGAAGTCGAAATCGTAGATGCGTTTGTTGGCAACGATAAACTCGCTGGAAAACAAACCCGTACCGCCCAGGTCTCGAAAACCCAACGCCAGTTCCGGCGCCCAATAACTTTCTTGCCAAAGTCTGATTTTGGCGTCGATGGCTTTATCTTTCAGGCTCTGGTCGCCGTCGCGATCCGCTTCGTACTTGCGGTTGGTGATGGCGATATAGCGTATGGTGCTCTCCAGCCAGGGCAAAGGCTGACCGGATATGCTGTAACGGCTGTAAGGGCTGGTGCGGTTGGCATTGATGCTGAACGAGCCTTCGGGGGCCATGCGGGCGGTCGGCGTTTGCAACAGGCCAACACCGCCAAAATCGTGTTGCGTGGTGCGGTAGCGGCTATTGTTGCCTTCGGCCAGGCTAAAGGACGCGGCAGACAACAGCAGTGGTGTTACCACCAGCGGGACAATGAAACGCGGGTAACCCTTACTCATGGTAGCCACCTGTTAACTCATACTGCGTGGCCAGCCATTGCGCCATCTCGTTATTGAACTCATCGCGGCTAGTGCCAAAAAGTGCCGACTTAAAGGGCACGTAGAGCAGTGCGCCTACAGCAACCCAGGCGTCTTCCGCATTCCAGTAAGCCGTGCCGATCAATTCAACCTTGCCATCCGGCTGGATGATGTAAAGATACTGGCTGTTCGCGGCCTCGTGTAATGGGCAGGCTTCGCGGTAGTCCAGTGGGTCGAGTGTCGGCGCAAACTCAAGCACACAATCCTGTTGCACAGCGCCCAAGACGCGCACCTGATGCGAACGGTTCGGATAAATAATCTGATCGCCGGGTTCAAGCAGCGGGTTGAAGGCCAATAACCTTTGCTTGAGCGGATTCAGCTCAGCTGCGATGCGGCCGGTTACAGCGGTGCCTGCTATGCGCCGCTCCCATTGATTGAGCAGCTCGCTGGTGCCTGCCAGGCCCAGAGCACGCGCATTGACATTGGCTGTCTGCAAATCAAACAACAGACCGCGTTTGAGCTTTTGCTGATCGCGCATGGCGCTCTTTCTGAGCAATGCAGCGCCCTGATACCAGGCATCGTGGTTTACATTGGCGGCAATGCTGGCATTAAGCAGACGTGTGCCGGACTGCCAGCTGAATTCGCCGGGCTGCGCTACGGCACCGCGCACACTGATATTGGCAGCGGTTTGCGCCAGCGCAGGCAGTGCAGCAAAGCAACACAGGCTAACCAGCGATGCGATCCATGTGCGTTTCATGGCGCGTCTCCGGCGGGCGGCAGGCGGGTCAGGGTAATATCCAGTGCGGGCATCTCAGGTGACAGGTGCTGGATGCTGCGACGTACGTGACCGCTTTGCACATCCAGCCAGTAGTAGTTGATCGCCTCATAGTTGAGCTGGGGCATACGGATGACTTCATCTATGCGCTGATGACTTTCCACCCGGTCAAGGACCTGCACGTTCTCGACTGGCCCGCGGTAGTAGGTAGCGTACTGTTCCAGGCCGGTTTGGTAGTTGAGCGGATAGTCAACATAGCGCAGTACTTGAGCGCCATCGGTAACCTGCATTAACCCCGTTGCAAAAGGGTCATCAGCTACCAGGGGAATAAGCGCATCGTTTTTGAAACCGAGTAACTGCGTAATGCGGCCATGGCTGGTTTGCACTTCTTCGGTCAAACCATACCAATTTACCCGTCCGCCGTCGCTGCTCAGCTTTACATAGAGCGCTTCTGCACCAGCGGCTTTAATCAGCAGGCTGTCCGCCGTGACGGCGCGTATTTGCGCCACGGGGATTTCGTTTACCTTACCGCTAAGCGCTCGGTTGAAGGTTTCAATCGAGTCTGCTGTAACAGAGTTGCAGGCAGGCAGGCAAATGGCGGCCAGAGCCAAAAGGCCCCCGCGAATAAGCAGGTTCACAGGGACGCCTTATCAGTTGTCGTTGCGAATGTCGTTGTAATCGCTACCCACGCGCACGGCGGTACCCAGAATGCCCGCACTGGGGAACAGTTGGCTTACAAAGCGGTTCCAGCGTGTGATGCCGGCGGCGCCGACAAAGACCACGTCTTGCGGCTGCATCTCAAATTGATCGGCAAGAATGAACGCAGAAGGCGACTGGGCGTTCAATTGAAAAATAGTGGCTTTCTGTGTTTGCAGGTCTTCTACGCCGCGAATCACATAAACCTCACGGCCGCTGGACGAGATCGGGGAAGGCCCGCCGACGGTGCCCAGTACTTCGCTCAGGGTCATACGGCTGGTGCTGTAAGGCAGGGCAGAAGGACGCTCTACCTCACCCATAACAAAGACCTTGCGCGAGTCATTCAGCGCCAGGTGCAGCTTGTCGCCCGGCTTGAGATAAACGTTGCCGACCTCACTTGGGTTGCTGGTGAGGTAATCGTAATCGAGGGTATAAACCTCGCCATCGCGTATCAGGCTCAGGTGCGAGAGATCCGCGCGCTCGGGGTCGATGCCTGCTTCACCAACAGCCTGCAGCAGCGTCAGTGGCTGCGAGTTAATCGCCCGAAAGCCGGGCGCCATGAAAGCGCCACTCAGGGTTACCTTCTGGCTGTTGTATTCAATGATGTTGACGTCAACCTGAGGTTGCTCGATATAGCGCGCAAGGCGATCGCGAATAATCTTGCGCAGCTCTTCCTGGGTTAACCCGGCAACTTCCACGCTACCAATAAAGGGATAAAACAGGGTGCCGTCATCACGCACCACCCGGGCGTTGGCGGATGAAGTCTGTTGCTGGCCGCCGGGAGTGGTCAGCTCGGGGTGATCCCAAACGGTAATAAACAGGGCGTCATTGGGCCCGATGCGGTAATTCTCCGGTGCATATTCCAGCAGTTGCGCTGGTACTGAGCGGTCCCGTGCTACGGCATTTTCCTGCGCCAGCACCTTGGGCGTGATCTGCACCATCTCAACCAGACTTTCTTCTGCTGAATCCTCATGGATCAGGCGGTCTGTATCCATGTTCATGCCCGGCGAGAACATGCACGCCTGGAGGAGAAGAGCAGAGGTGCCTAGGGCTGCGAGCGAAAGTCGATTCATGATGGCGTGATCTTATGTTTATAGTGATTCGGAACGTTATTCTGACAATAAAAAAGGTCACCCGAAACGCATTTCAGGTGACCTTGGATGCTACCTGACCAATATCAGTTAGTACCGGTTGTGGTACCAGTAGTGCCTGCAGGGTCGTTAGAACCGCCGCCACCACCGCCAGCTGCCGCAGCACCGGCAAGACCTACGGCGCCTAAACCCAGAGCCCAGCCGCCAGCGTTAATGCCACCAGTAGCACCACCAGGTTGTACGCCAGCGCCTACGCCACCAGCCCCGGCACCGCCATTGCCAGAACCGCCAGCACCACCGGCGCCAGAATTAACGGCTGCCGCGCCGCCGCTTGCGCCAGCATCTTGAGCAAAGCTTGCATTGGAGGCGAGCAGAAGGCCGCAGGCCACCATTGCCAATGTATATTTTTTCATGTCTCGTCTCCTTGCGAAATTAAACCAACTGTGATTATACCCAACAAGTGCAGCATTAAAAGTCCTTATTTAAATGTTTGAAGGCTGCTCACTTGTCAGACTTGTATTCGTATTGGTAATAGCCGTAATTACCATAACCGTAAGCGGACGCTTTCTTTTCTACTGCGTTGAAAATGGCGCCTTTTATATCAACACCATTGTTACGGAAGCGTTGCAGTGTCAGTTCAATTTCCTTGACCGGGGTCAAGCCAAAGCGCGTCACAATCAGGCTGGTGCCCGCCAGGCGGCCAACCAGCGCTGCATCAGTAACTGCCAGTATAGGCGGTGTATCCACAATAACCAGGTCATACAGGCTGCTTAATTTGGTCAGCATGGTCTCAAAGTTAGCGTGCATTAGTAGTTCTGACGGGTTGGGAGGGATCTGACCGCGGGCGATAAAATGCAGATTCTCTACTTCCGTTTTGTGAACTATATCCGCTAGCGAGTGCGTACTTACCAACAGGTTGGACAGGCCAGGTTCCGGCTCGCGCTTGAGTAGTTTGTGCAAGTAGCCTTTGCGCATGTCGCTATCAATCAACACGACTTTCTGGCCCGCCTGCGCCACGATGGCAGCCAGGTTGGCAGAGATAAACGATTTGCCGACGTTCGGGCTGGGGCCAGAGATCATCAATATATTGTTCTTGGCCTCCATCATGGCAAAGTGCAAGCTGGTTCTCAGGCTGCGTAGCGATTCAATTGACAGGTCAGCCGGGTTGATAGCGGACAGCAAATGCGAGCTCTGGCTACTGCCTTGCTTGGACTTAACCTCTCGCTCCATCAGTTGCTGCTCTTTGCTGAAGGGCACGGACGCGTAAACCGGCAGCCCCAATTGCTCGATCAGCTCGGGGTTGTCGATACCACGGTTGAGCGCATGGCGCAGCAGGGCGATAGCCACGCCCAGCATGCCGCCGAGTAGAGTCGCCAATACTACGATCAATGCCTTCTTGGGTTTGACCGGCGCGGACGCGTCAACCACCGCATCATCAATGATGCGCACGTTGCCGACGGTGCCAGCGCGCACAATATCGAGTTCTTGCGACTTGTTGAGCATCGCGGTGTAGATTTCGGTACTCACTTCAACATCACGCGACAGACGCAGCAGCTCTTGTTGGGTCTCGGGTAGGCCGCCAACACGCTCAAGCAGGGCATCGCGGCGACTAACAAGCTGCCGCTTTTGTTCGATCAGGGCCTGGTAAGTCGGGTGTTGCCGCGTGAAACGGCGCTCCATCTCTGAGCGCTTAAGATCCAGCTCGGAAATCGAGGTTTCAAGCTCCACCACCTGGTCCAGCACGGCCTGCGTTTCTATGGTGATATCAACTGATCCGGCGCTGGCCTGATAGTCGTTCAAGGCGGTTTCGGCGGTTTCGAGCTGGCGCCTCACCTCAGGCAACTGGTCCTTCAAAAAGTCGAGGCTTTGTTGCGCCTCGGCTGATTTGCGTTCTACGTTCTGGCGCACGTAAAGGCGGCTGACTTCGTCCAGTATCTCAGTCGCCTCGCCAGGGTAGGGGCTTTCCAGACTCAACGACAAAATACCAGAGTCTCGGCCTTTCTCACTTGCCGCTACCTTGCGTTGGTAATCCAGGATGGTGCGCAGCTGGTTGCGTTTGATGACCGCAAACTCGGTACCCGGATGGGCAAGCAGGTGCTTAACCTGGATGCGAAAGCCGTGCTCGTTGATTGGCTGATTAACCATGCCAGTGACCAGCGTCTCACCATCATCATTCAGCAGGCTGAAGCCATCGTTTTCTTCTGCCCTTAGTATGAGCTCTTTGCCCTCGTAAGCGGGAGGAACTTCCAGTTGAAATATCTCGACCTCTTCACCGCCCCAGGCGTAGCTGTCAAAGGCCATTAACGGCTCTGCTACTGGTGCTTCAGGGGTGGGGGTAAAACGCAGATAGATGAAAGAGCCGATGACCGGCATCAGTTTGGGCTTGGCTTCAATATCGAGCTTCAGGTTTTCTACCGCCTGGCCAATCACCTTGCGCGACTTGAGCAGCTCTATCTCGGTCGCTGCGGCACTGGCGCTGGAAAACATATCGCCGCCACTCGCGTCACCCAATAAACCGCCAATGCCCTGCGATTTTTCTTCAATCTGAATGACCGCATTGGCCTGATAGATAGGGGTGGCCAGCAAGGCATAGGCAATGCCGCACAACGCGAAAATCAGGGTGCAAGCGATGATGATGAGCTTTTGGTCGAGCAAAGCACCTAGCAGCGCCAATAGATCGATTTCGTCGCTGGTTTCGTGCTTGGGTGGTGCCGGGGTGGTCTGCATTACCTGGGGGTTTCCATTACGAGTAAAAAAATCAGTGTTATAGATAGTGTAGCCATGCATCTGTTGCCCGCTCTATAACGCGAAATACGTGTTCAAAGGCGGGGCGCTGTTGACGGTAAGGGTCTGGTATTTCTGCGTTATCTAACCACTTACCCAGCAACATGGTTTTGCCTCGGGCTTGCGGTGCCATCGCATGAATGGACTGCAGGTGGCGATTTTCCATCGCCAGAACCAGATCTGCTTCGCGCAGCATCTCGGGTGTGAGCTGCCGCGCTTGATGGTCGGGTAACGCATAGCCTGCAGCCTGCATAACCTCGGCGGCGGTGGCATCAACGGGTTTATCTACCAGCGCCCCCAGGCCAGCCGAGGTCACTCGGATATTGCTGCCGGTAAGCTTGCTTTGCAGCAAGGCTTGCGCTGTCGGGCTTCGGCAAATATTGCCGACACAGACAACCAGAATCGACCTGATCATTCGGTGTTAAGCCATCCTGTTATTAATACCATTGATGTATCGCTCGGGCGGAACTCTAGTTTCTGCCCGATCTTGGGTCAAGTTATTGTCGTGCGTCGCGGGCCAAATTGTTGACGTGTTAACGCTAATTGTGAGGGAGGCTGGACGATGGCGCAATAGGTGCCCGGCCTATCCCTGCATGTGTGCGCGACAACAGGGCAGCTAAAAATCTGCGTGCGGTCGTTTTAGGTTGAGGTGTGCACTGGTTCGCCGAATCACAAGGGCTGCTGGCATAAGCTAGCCAAAACAAAAGGAGCTTGTTTATGCGCGTTACCTATCCCTGGATTCAGCACCACGGCGCCGTTAACGGCGTCACTGGGTCTTGTCACCAGCTGTGGCTCACGGAGGACGACAGCCTATTGATTGACTGTGGTCTTTTTCAGGGTGCAGAGACCTCAAACGGCGGGGCAGGGCAAAACAGTCTGGCCATCGAGTTTGCCCTGGCAACAGTGCACGCACTGATCGCCACCCACGTACATGTTGACCACATTGGTCGGCTACCCTGGTTGTTGGCGGCGGGCTTTGATCAGCCCATTCACTGCACCGAACCCTCGGCATTATTGATGCCAACCGTGCTGGAAGACGCCTTCAAGGTGGGTATCAGCCGGGATGCCGCTCTAAGTGAGCGTTACGTAAAAAAAGTGTCTGGCTACTTGCAGGGTCACCCATATAAAAAGTGGGTCACTGTGCTTGAGCGCCCAGACCTGGTGTGTCGCATTCGCTTTCAGCGGGCCGGGCATATTCTGGGCTCGGCCTATATTGAGTGCGATCTGCACTATCCGCTGCAACAGCGACGTCGTCGCATTGTATTTTCCGGTGATCTGGGTGCGCCCCATGCCCCCATGCTGCCAGCGCCAAAACCACCACACGCGGCTGATGTGGTCGTACTGGAAAGTACCTATGGTGACCGCCAGCACGAGAGTCGGCGTAATCGCCGCGCACGCTTGCAAAAGGTGCTTGAGCGCGCCCTGGCTGATGGCGGCAGTGTGATTATCCCGGCCTTTAGTATTGGCCGTACCCAGGAGCTGCTTTACGAGCTTGAGGGGATCACCCACGGCAATCAGGCATGGCAGCAGATACCGGTGATACTGGACGCCCCCTTGGCAACGCGCTTTACCAAGCTATACCGCGAGCTAAAACCCTGGTGGAACGCTGAAGCGCTCAAGCGTGTAGTGCAAGGCCATCAGCCGTTGGCGTTCAAGCAGTTACTCACCGTCACCACCCATGCGCAGCATATGACGATGGTCAACCGCCTGGCGCATACCCGCCAGCCCGCCATTGTGATCACCGGCAGTGGCATGTGCACCGCTGGTAGGGTGGTTAACTATCTCAAGGCGATGCTGCGCGACGCACGGCACAATGTGGTCTTTGTCGGCTATCAGGCGCGTGGCACGCCGGGATACGCCATTGCGCAATATGGTCCGAGTAACGGCTACGTTGAGCTGGATGGCGAACGCTACACCATCAACGCCGGCGTACACACACTAGGCGGCTACTCAGCACACGCTGATCAAAAAGGCTTGGTCAGCTTCATCACCGGCATGCACCACTGGCCCAAAGAAGTACGCTTGGTACACGGCGACGAAGGCGCCAAAGCCACCCTAGCCACCAAACTACAAGAAGCAGCGCAGGAAAAATCTAAAGAGCTACAAGTAACCATACCAACCTAAAACCCCGCAGCCAACATAAGCCACAGTCCACGGCACACCGGATTCATCCCAGCATGAATCCCAACGGTTTTCCGGAGGGCCGGGTTTCATCCCGGCCAGCGGCCATGCAGACGAGCACCAGTGCCAAGATAAAACTCCGGCTCAAGCACACCTGCTTCGCACCAACGCTGGACTTCCAGATAGAGGAGGGCAGGGTTATGGAGGGCCGGGTTCCATCCCGGCCAGCTAGCTGGGCAGGCACTATTTAAGTGGTTTGTGCAACGGAGTCAGCGCTTTATTACCGGTTAGCACGCTGGCCGACATAGAACCCAACCTTCCCAGTCATACCTGCTTCGCACCAACGTTGGCCTGCCAGAAGGAGTAGAGCAGCTTTATGGAGGGCCGGCCGCCATCCCGGCCAGCGAGCTCAGCTGCCCCTGTTCTGGTGGTCTGTGCTCCGTAGTTAGCGCTTTATAACCGATTAGACTGCTGGTCGAGATAGAGCTCGACTTACCCTCTCACACCCGCTTCGCGCAAACGCTGGACTGCCAGAAGGAGCAGAGCAGGTTTATGGAGGGCCGGGTTCCATCCCGGCCAGCAAAGGTTCAGCTGAGCTCAATAGCCAAGCCGACCCCCGCCCCACAATGCCAGCACTTGGTTTTCTCTATAGCGAACACAAGCTTACGCAACTGCACGGTACAAACCATCCCATCTGAGCGGGCGAGTAGCGCAGGGCTGCTGGGAAAAAGATGCTCGCGGTGTCTGAGCGTAGCGAGTTTGCGAGTATCCCCGGCAGATCGAGCAACGCAGCGAACCCGAAGGGCCGCGCAGCTGGGTGCCCTGGGGGATCGCTAAGGGGGCATGGGCAAGCATGCCACCTTGGCTCGCCTAAAGGCGAAAACGGTAATGAGCTAAACCCTACAAAATTGGCAGACCCGGCATATAGCAGAGCCAATTCCCGGAAAGCAAAGTTTTCCGACCGCGACCCAAGCCCCGCAACGGCACGCCCTTAACCATCCCACATAAGCGGGCAGGAAACACAAAGCTGACGAAAAAATGCTTGGGTTGCCGCGAGCGCCGAGTTAGAAAGCAGCCGGCTGAATGCGGCTCGCCAAGTACAGCCTGAGATACGACCCCAGCACACCAAGACCCAAAACTAAACGCAGTCCCAAAAGCCGCAATCACACCACCCCAAAACCACCTTAACTGCACCTGCTCACTACCATTACAAGCCAAAACCATGACTCAAAACCACCAGCTATATTGCGCTAAATAGAACAAATTCCCGTTTAACGCTTGTCGCCCTTACGGCCGTGTCTGTAACATACTGCCTCAAGTTCATCGCGAAAATGGCCGTTTGCCAGCACTCAGGTGCCGCGAGCCAGCAATACAGCAGCGCGTTCAGCAAGGCGCGATTGAAGGACAGGATGTCACAGGCAGCTCCAGGAAAATGGTATCTCATCCAGTGCAAACCTCGGCAAGAGGCGCGTGCGGAAGAGAATCTGCGCAATCAAGCCTACACATGCTACCTGCCGCTGCATCAAGTGCAGCGCCTGCGTCATGGCAAAGTCGTCTCTTTAAACGAGCCGTTATTTCCGGGCTATCTGTTTATCAAGCTTTGCGAATTCACTGAAAGCTGGCATCCCATTCGGTCAACTCGCGGCGTTTTGCGTCTGGTTACCTTTGCCAATCAAGCAGTACCAATGTCAGATCAACTGTTGAATAATATTCGCGGTCGGGTAGAACAGCGCCCTTTGGCTAGCCCAGCTTTTGCCAGCGGTGATGTGGTTACCCTGGCCAGCGGACCCTTGCGTGACCTGGACGCCATTTTTAGCAGTTTTGATGGCGAGGAAAGGGCAATCATCCTGCTGAGTCTCATGCATCGACAGCAGCAGATGAGTGTTCCGCTGAAGGCCCTCAGATCGACAGCCTAAAATCTTTTCTGAAATAAATATCCTATATAACAGGCATCAGAGAATGCCGATCGATTCGCCAGCAAGAGTTTTGAGAAGCTACTACATGTGCTTTATCAGCTCTTGTTTTAAGAGTCGCAATAATGTGCGCTTGTTCACGTCCTCAAGAAGCCGACTGCAAATCTTGGGGCGGTAGCGTTGAAAAAATGAACCAACAGGGAGCGCCGCGCTCGAAGCCGGCGTCGCTGCAGCAGGGCGCAGCGGTTATGAGTAGTTGCCTCTAACAGGAAGATCTATCAAATATGTGCGGAATAGTCGGCGCAGTCTCACTGCGTAACATCACCCCCATCCTCATAGAGGGCCTGCGTCGGCTGGAGTATCGCGGCTATGATTAAGCCGGCGTGGCCGTGCTCGCTGATGGCAATGGCATTCAACGTACTCGTGCCATGGGTAAGGTTGCTGAGTTGGAGCGCGCGTTGGAGTCGAGTCCTGCTAATGGCCACTTAGGTATTGCGCATACCCGTTGGGCAACCCACGGCAAGCCGTCTGAGCAGAACGCGCATCCGCATTTATCAGAACGGCTCGCGGTGGTGCATAACGGCATTATCGAGAACCATCATAAGCTACGCGTGCGCTTACAAGATCTCGGTTATCAATTTACCTCGGATACAGACACCGAGGTCGTTGCGCATCTATTAGCGCACCATTACGCCATCAAACCCGACATGCTCTGTGCGTTGCGTAGCACTCTGGCGGAGCTACATGGCGCCTTCGCGCTGGGCATTATCCACCAAGATGAGCCAAACACCCTGTATTGCGCTCGTATGGGCAGCCCGTTAGTAATCGGCATAGGCAGCGAGGAGCACTTTATCGGCTCCGATCCGTTGGCCCTGTTGCAAGTGACTGACCAGTTCGTCTACCTGAATGAAGGTGAGCATGCGCGTCTTACGCTCAACGAGTGCAGCATCTGGAACGGCAACAATCAGCCAGTTGAACACCCTATTCAACGCTACGAGCATGCCGCGCATAGCTTGGATAAAGGCGAATACCGTCATTACATGCTCAAGGAAATCTACGAGCAGCCAGCAGCCATCGCCAATACGTTGAGCGGTACGCTAGGTGATGATCATGTGCTCACCGCGATACTAGGGCCCGATGCGGAAGATCAGCTCAAGCATATCCGCAATATCCACATTGTGGCTTGCGGAACCAGTTACCACGCTGGCCTAGTAGCCCGCTACTGGATTGAAGACCAGGTAGGTCTGCCGTGCCAGGTAGAAGTGGCCAGCGAATACCGCTACCGCAACGTATCTGTGCCTGAACGCACCTTGTTAATCACCATTTCTCAATCGGGCGAAACAGCCGACACCCTCGCTGCGCTGCGCTATGCCAAACAACAGGGCTATTTGGGCACTCTGGCCATTTGTAACGTAGCAGGCAGCTCATTGGTGCGCGAGGCGGATTGGCGCTTGCTTACCCAGGCGGGCCCAGAAATTGGCGTGGCGTCTACCAAAGCCTTTACTACTCAGTTGGTGGCTTTGTTGTGGCTGACCACTGCATTAGCTCAGGAGCGCAAGCGCGCCCCGGAGATGATCGCCGGGAACGTGCGTGCCTTGCGTAGCTTACCCGCACTGGTTGGGTCGGTGCTGGAGCTAGATGGCGTCATCGAAGAGCTTTCGCATACCTTTGCCAACAAACATCACGCACTGTTTTTGGGGCGCGGTACGCATTACCCCATCGCGATGGAAGGCGCGCTTAAGCTCAAGGAAATATCCTACATCCACGCAGAGGCTTATGCAGCAGGCGAGCTGAAACACGGCCCACTGGCACTTGTGGATGAAGATATGCCTGTGGTGAGTGTGGCGCCCAGTGACAGCTTGCTGGAGAAGCTCAAATCAAATCTGCAGGAAGTACGTGCCAGGGGTGGTCAGTTAATAAATTTCGCCTGCGAGCGGGCCGAGTTGGACAACGGCGAAGGTATTACTCACGTCAAGTTGCCCTGGGTATACGAAAGCGTCTCGCCGATTATATATACCATCCCGTTACAGCTGCTGAGCTATCACGTAGCGCTGGTAAAAGGAACGGACGTAGATAAACCGCGTAATTTGGCTAAATCCGTCACCGTAGAGTAAGACCTGCGATCATCCGGGAGTGTCGAGTGACGTCTCGACGAAAGCAGAGCAGCGTTCTGCCCCAAAGTTACCTCACATTTTCTAGGATTAGGAACTAATGGTTAAGTTGGAAGAAATCAAACTCGCTGTGATTGGCCTCGGTTACGTAGGTCTGCCGTTGGCTGTAGAATTCGGAAAAAAGCGCAGCGTTATTGGCTTTGACATTAACCAGCCCCGTATCGCTGCCCTGCAAGCGGGGCACGATAGTACGCTTGAAGTCGACGACGCAGAGCTGAAAGAAGCCACTCACTTGAGCTACTCAGCAACCTCAGGTGATTTGGAGCAGGCAAATGTATATATCGTCACTGTGCCCACGCCGATTGACGATCACAAGCGCCCAGATCTGACTCCCCTGATCAAAGCTTCCGAGACGATCGGCAAGACGTTGAAAAAGGGCGATATCGTTATTTATGAGTCCACTGTATATCCTGGCGCCACCGAAGAAGATTGCGTACCGGTACTGGAGCGTGTTTCCGGGCTAAGCTTTAACGTGGATTTTTACGCTGGCTACAGCCCTGAGCGGATCAATCCGGGCGACAAGGAACACAGAGTCACTACAATTAAGAAAGTCACCTCCGGCTCCACGCCAGAAGTAGCCGACCTGGTCGACGCGCTGTACAACGAGATCATCATTGCCGGTACCCATAAAGCCAGCAGCATCAAGGTGGCGGAAGCTGCCAAGGTGATTGAGAATACCCAGCGTGACTTGAATATCGCCCTGATCAACGAGTTGGCGGTAATCTTCAATAAAATGGGAATCGATACCGAGGCCGTGTTGCAGGCAGCTGGTACTAAATGGAATTTCCTTCCGTTCCGCCCGGGCTTGGTAGGTGGGCACTGCATTGGCGTAGACCCTTACTACTTGACTCATAAGGCGGAAGCTATCGGCTACCACCCGCAAATCATTTTGGCTGGCCGCCGGTTGAATGACAGCATGGGCGGCTATGTAGTCTCGCAGCTAGTCAAGTGCATGCTGAAAAAACGCATCCATGTAGACGGTGCTCGAGTATTGATAATGGGCCTGACCTTCAAGGAAAACTGTCCGGACTTGCGCAACACCAAGATCATCGACATCGTCAGAGAACTTAGCGAATACAATATTCAGGTAGATGTATACGACCCCTGGGTATCAGCCAGCGAAGCAGAGCACGAATATGGCATCACGCCGATCAGTGAGCCCGGCGTTGAAACCTACGATGGTGTGATTTTGGCGGTCGGACACAAGCAGTTCGTGCAGTTGGGTGCTAAAAACATCCGTAAGTTTGGTAAAACCAAACACGTACTCTACGATCTGAAGTACCTGCTCACAGCAGAAGAATCAGACTTGCGTCTCTGACCTCAGCCATCTCGGCCAGTTCAGCGCCCTACATACAGCACCAGCAAAAGACGAAACTGATGACCCGCTACGAACAACTACTTCAAGATCTACCCAATCAACCCAAAATTTGGCTCATAACAGGCGTAGCTGGCTTCATCGGTTCCAACCTGCTGGAAACATTGCTGAAGCTGGATCAAAGGGTGATTGGGCTGGATAACTTCGCTACCGGTCACCAACACAATCTAGACGAGGTCAAAGGCGAAGTTACTGCAGAGCAATGGGTGCGCTTCAACTTTGTTGAAGGTGATATTCGTAATCTGCATGACTGCCAGAAAGCCTGTGAAGGAGTGGACTATGTGCTGCATCAAGCCGCATTAGGTTCTGTACCTCGCAGCCTGAACGACCCTATCACCACAAATGAAACCAATATTACTGGCTTCCTGAATATGCTGGTTGCAGCGCGGGACGCCAAGGTGGCCAGTTTTACTTACGCTGCCAGCAGCTCCACCTACGGTGACCACCCCGGTTTACCAAAAGTAGAAGACGTTATCGGCAAGCCGCTTTCGCCTTACGCCGTCACCAAATATGTTAACGAGCTATACGCAGACGTATTTGCCAAAAGTTACGGATTCAATACTATTGGTTTACGTTACTTCAATGTATTCGGCAAGCGTCAGGATCCAGACGGGGCATACGCCGCGGTGATACCCAAGTGGACTGCCGCTATGATCAAGGGTGAAGACGTTTACATTAACGGTGATGGCGAAACCAGTCGTGATTTCTGTTATATCGAAAATACCGTGCAGGCAAATTTGCTCGCTGCCACGGCCACTCAGCCCAGCGCTCGTAATCAGGTTTATAACGTCGCTGTTGGCGGGCGAACCACCCTGAACGATTTGTACGGTGCCGTTCAGCAAACCCTCGACGGTAATGGGGTGGCGGCTTTAAAAAAACCTTTGTTTCGTGATTTTCGCGCTGGTGATGTGCGTCATTCCCAGGCTGATATAGGCAAGGCCCAAAGTCTACTGGGATACAATCCCGCCCACGATATTCATTCCGGTATTGGTCTGGCGATGCCTTGGTATATTCAGTCAATGAAAAAGGACTAAGTAAAGAATATGAAAATTTTAATTACCGGTGGCGCGGGATTTATCGGTTCCGCTGTTGTAAGACATATCATCGCCAATACCCAAGACAGCGTTATCAACCTCGACAAGTTGACCTATGCCGGCAACTTAGAGTCACTCGCTTCGGTCAGCACTGATGGGCGTTATGCTTTTGAACAGGTGGATATCTGCGACCGCGCAGCACTGGATCGTGTCTTTGCCGAGCATCAACCTGATGCTGTTATGCACCTTGCGGCCGAGTCTCATGTTGATCGTTCCATCGACGGCCCCGCTGCATTTATAGAAACCAATATAGTCGGCACCTATACCTTGCTTGAGGCGGCGCGCCAGTATTGGCAACAGCTGGATGAAACCCGCAAGGTCGCTTTTCGCTTTCATCATATTTCTACAGATGAAGTTTATGGCGATCTGGAAGGGCCGGAAGACCTGTTCTCTGAACAAACCCCTTACGCTCCGAGCTCCCCTTACTCGGCTAGCAAGGCCAGCTCGGATCACCTGGTCCGCGCCTGGCGACGTACCTACGGCCTGCCGACGTTGATCACCAACTGTTCAAACAACTATGGCCCGTACCACTTCCCGGAAAAGCTCATCCCTCTGGTGATTCTCAACGCACTGGAAGGTAAAGCATTGCCTATTTACGGCAAAGGCAATCAGGTACGCGACTGGCTCTATGTAGAAGATCACGCCCGCGCACTTTATAAGGTTGTTACCGAAGGTAAGGTAGGGGAGACCTACAATATTGGCGGTCATAACGAAAAGCAGAATATTGAGGTAGTACACAGTATCTGCGACCTGCTAGCGGAGCTGGCCCCAAAATCGTTACCGGACCACATTACAGGTTATCGCAGCCTGATCACCTACGTCACTGATCGGCCAGGCCACGACCTTCGCTACGCCATTGACGCCAGTAAAATCCAGCGTGAGCTGGGCTGGGCTCCAGAAGAAACCTTCGAAACCGGTCTGCGTAAAACCGTGCAATGGTACTTGGAAAATCTCGAGTGGTGTCGCCGCGTGCAGGATGGTAGCTATCAGCGCGAGAGGCTGGGAGCCAGCGCATGAGAATTCTGCTGTTGGGTAAATACGGTCAGGTAGGCTGGGAGCTGCAACGCTCTCTCGCCACGCTAGGAGAGGTTATAGCACTGGATCGCGCCGGCTCTGGCGGCCTTACCGGTGATCTAGCCGATCTGAAGGGGCTGCGAGCAAGCATTCGCCGCTGCCAACCGGATGTTATCGTCAATGCTGCGGCCTATACCGCCGTAGACCAGGCCGAACAGCAGGAACTGGCCACGCTGATTAATGCTGGGGCTCCTGCGGTAATGGCGGAGGAGGCCTTGAGTCTGGGGGCTCTGCTGGTTCATTACTCTACCGACTATGTATTTAACGGTGAGGGTGCGGCGTTCTGGACCGAAACCGACCATCCAGCGCCAATCAATCAGTATGGGGCTGGTAAATTGGCAGGTGAGCAGGCCATACAGGCCAGTGGCTGCAGGCATCTGATTTTTCGCACAAGTTGGGTGTACGCCAGCCGCGCGAAGAATTTTTTGATCACCATGCAGCGGTTTATCCGTGAACGCGATGCCCTCACTATCGTGGCCGACCAGATTGGCGCGCCTACTTCTGCTGAACTGATTGCCGATGTCACCGAGTTGGCCATTCGGCGCACTATTCAAAATCCTGAGCTGCAGGGTTTGTACCATCTGGCGGCGAGCGGTGAGACCAGTTGGCATGGTTATGCGGTGACCATTGCTGAATGGCTGGAGCTGCAGGGCTATGCGATCCGCGCTGTGCCCGGAGCTATCAAGCCGATACCTACCGCCGAGTATCCCACACCCGCGAGGCGGCCTTTGAACTCCAGGCTGGATACTCGCAAACTACGCGACGCATTCGACGTCAACCTGCCGCCATGGCAAGTGGGCGTGACCAGAGCGTTGGCTGAACTCACACTTTGATCGGAAGATTGTTATGAAAGGTATTGTTTTAGCCGGAGGATCCGGCACGCGTTTGTATCCTATTACCAAGGGGATATCCAAGCAGCTATTGCCTGTCTATGACAAGCCGATGATCTACTACCCCTTATCCGTGTTGATGCTCGCTGGCGTCCGCGAAATTTTGGTGATTACTACACCGGAAGATCAAGAGGGTTTTAAGCGACTGCTGGGCGATGGCAGCCAATTTGGAATCAGTTTGACCTACGCAGCCCAGCCCAGCCCAGATGGCTTGGCTCAGGCATTCATCATCGGTGAAGAGTTCATTGGCAGAGATAGTGTGTGCTTGGTACTGGGTGATAACATCTATTATGGCCAAGGCTTTAGCACGCTGCTGCAGTCTGCCGCAGCGCGGCCATCCGGTGCGACTGTTTTCGGTTACCGTGTGACCGACCCAGAGCGTTTCGGGGTGGTTGAGTTTGATGAAAACTTCAAAGCGATTTCCATCGAAGAGAAGCCCGTAGAGCCCAAGTCAAACTATGCAGTGACAGGCCTGTACTTCTACGATAATGATGTGATCGGAATCGCCAAGGCGGTTAAGCCCTCCCATCGCGGCGAGCTGGAAATTACCACGGTCAATCAAGCCTATATGGAGCGCGGTGATCTTAACGTGGAATTGTTGGGCAGGGGGTATGCCTGGCTGGATACCGGCACCTACGACTCCCTGCACGAGGCTTCCGGCTTTATTGAAACCCTGGAAAAGCGCCAAGGGCTCAAGGTCGCCTGCCTTGAAGAGGTGGCCTACCGTATGGGCTACATCAACACCGAGCAGTTGCTGGTTCAAGCGGACGCACTGAAAAAGAACAGCTATGGTGCTTACCTCAAACAACTGGCCGAGACGGGGGTCTGATGCAGATTACGCCCACTCCTATTCCAGACGTTAAGTTGATTGAGCCGCGCGTATTTGGTGATGAGCGTGGCTTCTTTATGGAAACCTGGAACGCCAGAGCCTTCAAGGAAGCCGGCATTGATGCCGACTTTGTACAAGACAACCACAGCAGATCCAGTAAACACACCCTGCGCGGTTTGCATTATCAGATCAAGCAACCGCAAGGAAAGTTGGTGCGGGTAAGTTTGGGCGAGGTCTTCGATGTTGCGGTGGATATGCGCGAAAGCTCACCCACGTTTGGCCAGTGGGTTGGCGAATACCTCTCTGCGGATAACAAACGCATGCTCTGGGTGCCGCCGGGTTTTGCCCACGGTTTTTATGTGGTTTCCGATATAGCCGAGTTTCAGTACAAATGCACCGATCTGTACGCTCCCCAGCACGAGCGTGCGATTCTTTGGAACGATGAGCATTTGGCTGTTGACTGGCCTCTAGTAGAGCCATCTAGCGTAATTCTGTCCGCCAAGGACGCCAGCGCCAGCCACTTCAACGACGCTGAAACCTTTACCTGATCGGTATTACAATTTATGAGTTTGATCAACTGGATCGACCTGCCCACCCGGGGAGATGATCGCGGTTCACTTGTGGCTATCGAGGCCCAAGACAGCATTCCCTTCGCGGTCAATCGCGTGTACTACATTTTCGGGACTCAAGCAGGGGTTTCCCGTGGCTTTCATGCGCATCTGGCACTCAAGCAGTTGGCGGTGTGTGTGGCGGGGCGCTGCAGAATGAAACTGGATAACGGCCACATTAGAGAAGATGTATGGCTGGACTCCCCGGAAAAAGGTATTTTTATAGAAGGGCTAATCTGGCGGGAAATGCATGATTTCAGCCCCGACTGCGTATTACTGGTACTGGCCAGCGAGCATTACGACGAGGCCGATTACGTTCGCGATTATGCCGACTTTAAATCGAGGACTCGCGCATGAGCTTTATTCATCCTCTCTCAGACGTGGCAGCGGCAGATATAGGCGAAGGTACGCGGGTATGGCAATATGCCGTGGTTCTGAAAAACGCCCGAATTGGCAAAGACTGCAATATTTGCTCTCATACGCTGATTGAAGGCGATGTGATTGTGGGTGACAGAGTCACGGTGAAGTCAGGTGTATTTATATGGGACGGCACGCGCGTTGAAGATGATGTGTTTATCGGCCCCAATGCGACCTTTACCAACGACATGTACCCACGCTCGAAACACTATCCCGAGCAATTTTCCAGCATCATCGTACGCAAGGGCGCCAGTATTGGAGCCAACGCCACCATTCTGCCTGGCCTGGAAATAGGCGAAGGCGCCATGGTGGGTGCAGGCGCCGTTGTTACCCAAAACGTACCGGCGCACGCCGTTGTAGTAGGCAACCCTGCCCGCATCATTACCCGGAACTGAATTGAATATGATCCCCTTCCTAGACCTAAAAGCCATAAACGCCCAATACCGTGAAGAACTCATTGCCGCAGCCACCCGAGTCATTGACTCGGGTTGGTACATACAGGGCCAGGAAGTAGCCGGTTTTGAGCAGGAGTTTGCAACCTACTGCGGTACAGAGCATTGCATCGGCATTGCCAACGGTCTGGATGCCCTGACGCTGACGCTCAGAGCCTGGAAGGAAATGGGTCGGTTGAAGGAAGGGGATGAAGTCATCGTTCCGGCCAATACCTATATTGCGAGCATTCTGGCTATTACCGAAAATCGGTTGACGCCTGTGCTGGTTGAGCCAGATGAGGCGACGTTCAATTTGTGCCCGGTTAAGACTGCAGAGGCCATCGGCCCCAATACAAAAGCCATAATAGCGGTTCATCTGTATGGCCAGATGTCTCCAATGCCCAAATTGATGCAGTTAGCAGACGAACACGGCTTGCTTGTTCTGGAAGATGCAGCGCAGTCCCACGGTGCTTCAATTGATGGGCGTAAGGCTGGGACCTGGGGGCATGCAGCCGGATTCAGTTTTTATCCGGGTAAAAATTTGGGAGCACTTGGAGATGGGGGGGCGGTTACAACGGACGACGAAGATCTGGCCAAGATGATTCGTGCCCTGGGTAATTACGGCAGCCACAAGAAATACGAGAACCTGTATCAAGGGGTGAATAGCCGCTTAGACGAAATTCAGGCTGCGGTGCTTCGAGTAAAGTTAAGGCATCTTGATGAAGAAATTAGGAACCGGCGAGAAGTAGCTGAACACTATCTAGACAATATTGATAACCCCAGGATCCAGCTTCCGATGATCAAGGAGCCTAAGAGCCACGTTTGGCACCTCTTCGTGCTCAGAACGAACAAAAGGGATGATTTTCAGAATCATTTGCTAGCGGAGCGTGTGCAAACGCTCATTCATTATCCCATCCCGCCCCACAAGCAACCGGCATACAAGGCGTGGGGTAGTCAGACTTTTGCACTAACTGAACAAATACATAGCTCAGTGGTTAGTCTTCCTATGGGGCCGCATCTATCTAAAGAGCAGTTGCATCAGGTAGTTGAGGCGGTCAATAACTTCAAATGAGCAAGTCTAACTCGGTTCACTCACGGGGGCTCATCCGCTCGATGGTGGTAATCGGCTCGGCCCAGGTTATTAACATCCTGATTTCTATCATTAGAATGAAGGTAGTTGCTGTACTGTTAGGACCTACAGGTGTTGGTTTGTTGGGTATCTACAACAACTTACAGCAGATGGTAGGCAATACTGCGGGTTTAGGCATGGGTTCCAGCGGCGTCCGACAGATAGCAAATGCTCGTGGGGATGCAACAACACTTAATCGCGTCAGCCGTGTTCTGCTTGCAGCACACATGGTTCAAGGCACATTGGCAATGGCAGCCGTCTGGCTGCTGCGCGAGCCGATAACGGTATGGTTAACTGGTGACGCCACCCTGTCCACAGAGATAGGTTTGGTTGGCATAGCCGTGCTGCTAATGCTGCTTTCCACGGCCTACACTGCCCTGCTTCAGGGGTTACGCCGCATAGGGGATCTAGGGCGCGTCACCGTGATCGGGGCTATAGTTGGGACGCTGATCGGCCTGTTTGCCATATGGCAATTTGGTAAGGCTGGCCTTATATGGTTCCTTCTTGCTCAGCCTTTCGCCAGCTTCCTTGCTGCCCTGTTATTTGTCCGTCGATTACCAGAGCGAGGTAATCAAACATCATTCAGCTTCGCCGATACGTGGTCAACTTGGAAACCTATGGCACGACTAGGATCGGCCTTCATGTTGGGAGGGCTAGCCAACACCGCGACCCTTCTGTTCGTGCGAAGTGCGATCACACAAGAACTGGATCTGGAAGCAGCAGGTTATTTTGCCGCAGCATGGGGTATCACTATGACCTATGTTGGATTTCTACTGGGAGCAATGGGCGCGGACTATTTTCCTCGACTGACTGAAGTCATACATGACCGCGACGCTGCCAGCAGGCTGATGAACGACCAGGCACAGCTGGGCTTAGCGATAGGCGGGCCGGTCCTGTTGCTTCTAATCGGCTGGGCGCCTTGGGTCATCAGCTTGTTATACGCCAAGGAGTTCGGTCCAGCTGCCACGCTGCTGCAATGGCAGTCGGTTGGGAATGTTTTCAAGCTGGCCAGTTGGGCGATGAGTTTTGCTGTCGTCGCAGCAGCCCATGCCAAGATCTATTTCTTTATGGAGTTGAGTTTCAATATTGTGTTTCTAGCATTGGTATGGTGGCTTTTGCCGCGTATTGGTTTAGAGATCACGGGGGTGGCGTTTTTACTTGGCTATGTAACCTACTTCGGCACAGTTTATTTAATTGTCAGGCACTTGCGCGGGTTCCGTTGGCAGGCACTATCGTTGCGTTTGTTAGGTTTGCATGTGGTATTAGCAGCTTCTCTTTTAGGGCTTTCGTTCATGGCGCCGCTCGCAGGTATCGTCGCATCGTCCCTGTTGGCCGCAATGACCGGTATCATAGGCGTGCGCGTTGTGCTTGAAAAAATTGGCCCGGCAGGCCGGCTCGCAGAGAAGTGTTTTAAAGTTTACGCTAGGCTCGGCTGGCCGATCAGAAGTGAAATATGATGAAATAGCAAAACATGCAAGTTCAATGGTGACGTTGCCCCATTTGCTTATAACCAGGAATAATATATCCATGAAGCAATTGCGTCGGCATTTGCTCAGATTTATGAGCCATGGGAAATTACCTCATCTGATGACGTCTATTCTGATAATGAAAATCAAATCATGCGAGGCATGGCCTTAAATTATAAGGGGTCGCATAAAACCGTAGATGTTCTTCGGTAGTAAATTTTTGGTGATGTCAAGCTAGCTAGTTGGCCATTGGGGTTTGTTATGTTGGCTGCTTGCAGATGAAAGTTATATTTATTTAAGAATCTGTTGCCGTTTTTATTTTTGCACTTGGAATATGGCTGCTTCTGCCTCACGTAGGAATCTAGGCAGCCGGTATCAGTTTTGCCCTTATGTATGTTCTATATCGTCCGTTAGTTCTCTAGTTTGCGCGGTTGAAAACCGGGTTTCGTTGGAGTAGATCTGTCAAATATATATTCCTTAGATTAATGTCTGCAGCTGTGGCTATATCGGGTTTGAGTTGGTGACATGAGTTGACTTGGATGTTGGTTGGTATATGTTTGAAACTTGTGTTTGCGCTATGGTCATTGGTAAGGTTGGTTAAAATCGCAGAGCTTACAGGGCCGGTAGGAAAAGCCACCGGTGGAATTCGTAGAATTTTGAATAAAATAGGTTTGACTAATGACCGAGAACAGTATGCCTCTTGTTACGTTTGCATTGCTTGCTTACAATCAAGAAGAGTTTATCGCGGAAGCGATTGATGGCGCTTTCGCTCAGACGTACTCACCGTTAGAAATAATAATTTCTGATGACTGCTCTAACGATAAAACTTTTGAAATTATAAAAGCGAAAGTTGCTCTGTATGAAGGTCCGCACAGAATAGTTATTAATAAGACCGAGTTTAATAAATGCATTTTAGGCCACTTTTATAATATAATCGACATTGCTAAGGGTGGGCTTTTGGTGCTTGCTGCTGGTGATGATATCTCATATCCTGATCGTGTGAAGCTACTAGCCGATGTGTGGTCAGCTTCTTACAACACATGCGGGGTGATTTCAAATTATGATCTTATTGATGTGGAAGGTAAAATTACAGAATCTAACTGTTCGCCCAATCCGGCAAGTGTATTAGTGGAAGATGTTTTTGGTAAGTTAGGTTTTCCAGATGTGCATGGAGCTGGTTCGGCATATGATATGGCTTTTGTCCGTAAGTTGAAGCGTTATCATAATAGGTCGTATTTTGAAGACACGTTTATGACATTCATGATCTATCTCTATGGGCGGGAAGTAAAAAAAATTGATTTGCCCCTTGTTGCATATAGGTCGCATGAAAATTCTATAAGTAACAGACGTGTTGCCAAAGTTTCAGCGTCTTCTATATCGGCAGAACAGATTAAATCTGCCGATTATTCTGCTAGTAAGTATGAGTTGTTTCAGTTCTTGCGTGGGCATGCTATGCAGGAGTCAGTCGATGCTTCTAATGAAAGATTTAACGTGGATGCATTAGAAGCATATGTTATAAAGTTGTATTTTAGAGCTTTTTGGATTGACGCAGGATTTAGGCAGAGGTTGTGCGTGCTTTGGAATCAATCGTCTGATAAAGAGTTTTTCAAATGGATGGCTCCTAGAGTTTTTGGACTAAGTTTTTTTGTACTATTTAAAATTAGCTATCAGTTCTTCGCTAGATTTTTTACTTTTAATTAATCTTGTGTACCGTGTACCGTGTGCCGTGTGTTAGGTTGAAGCTGAGTTGCGATCAAAGCTTCGATGAAATTGGTGGTTTAAATAACCATTTCGAATGTTCGATATCAATATTTTTTACAATCAGCCGATGGGAAGAGTTGTGTGAAAATTTTATTCGTTACTTGGGATGGGCCTCAGGTTACCTATTTAGAAAGCCTTTTTCTCCCTATTTTTGCAGAGCTGGCTACTAGAGGTATCACGTTTCACATTCTTCAGTTCACATGGGCGCGAGGCGGCCAATTAAAGCGTATGGAAAAAGCTTGTATAAAAGCCTGTTGCACTTATGAAGTAAGGTCTATTTGGCGGAAACCTGTTGGTTTAGGTGGCTTTTTGACCACCATTTATGGAGCGATATGCATACGCGGTGCCATTCGTAAATACGACATCGATGCTGTAATGCCCCGCAGCACAATGCCCGCTCTCGCAACATTGATGGCGCTCAGGAATAATACAATACCAATTATTTTTGATGCTGATGGACTGCCACTTGATGAACGGGTGGATTTCGGCGGTCAATCCCCATCTGGGTTCATTCATCGGTTTCTGCGGGATATCGAAGCACAAATGGTCCGCCGCGCCAATGTAATTTTAACCCGATCGATTATTGCAAACCAAATATTGTCTGCCCGGGGTGGAGCTGGCGTCTCGACTGAGAAATTTAATGTTGTGAGTAACGGGCGGGATAGCAATATCTTTAAACCTGTATGCGATATTTCAGTTAATGAGATTCGTGCAAGGCTACATATTAAACGTGATGTTCCTGTGGTGGTTTATGCCGGCTCTTTAGGTGGAAAATACCGTTTATCCGAAATTATTGTGTTTTTTAAGTATGTTTTAAATTTGAGAACAGATGCTAAGCTTATTATTTTGACTAGTTCTTTTGAAGCGGCTAGACAATCAATAGCTCAAGATTCAATCATTGCTGATTCTGCTATTGCATTGGAAGTTAGTAGCGATCAGGTTAGTATGTATCTTTCCGCAGCTGACGTAGGTCTATCATTTATTGCAGCGAGTTATTCTATGCAGGCCGTGTCAGCGATTAAAACTGGGGAATATCTATTATCTGGTTTGCCTGTAATCGGGACTGCCGGAATTGGAAACAGTAGGGAAGTTTGTTCTTTAGGAGGGCTCGCGCTTGATAGTCTCGATTGTAGTGAGTTAGAGCGTGCAGCTATATGGTTTGTAAAGGAAATGCTACCTAACCGACAGAGGTATCGTATCAAATCTCGCGAAGTTGGCCTTAAATACTATGGGCTGGATGTTGCAATATCTTCTTACCATGATGCTTTGCAGTCGTTAACTAAAAATCGCCGATGAGCCCCTTCCGGTTTTCGTGCTAGTTAATATTTTCTGTTAAGTGATTAGGCGCTTTGGTTGCCATTGGCAGATATGTATAAGCTAATGCTAAGTTATAAGTATTATTCTTAATTAACGGTCTATGTCATGAAAGTTTTATTGTTTTCTAAGTATTCGCGTAAAGGCGCCAGTTCTCGTTTGCGTTCGTTGCAATACATTCCTTCTCTAGAGTTGTACGATATGCAGATTACTGTCTCAAGCTTATTCAGTGATGCTTATCTAAACGGTTTTTACGGAAATAACAGGAAATCATTTTTCTTTGTTTTTCTCGCCTATTTGCGCAGGCTTGTAGCTTTGATTGGCGTGTTTAAATATGACGTTATTTGGATTGAAAAGGAGATCTTTCCCTACATTCCATCACTTGCTGAACGCATGCTTAAGTTAATCGGAAAACCCTATATAGTTGATTATGATGATGCTATCTTTCATAACTATGACTCATCATCATATTTCTTAGTTCGGTTGCTTTTAGGCACTAATATTGATTCCGTGATGAGGAATTCCAGTTGTGTGATTGCTGGTAACCAGTATCTTGCTGACAGAGCGATTGCGGCCGGCGCCTCAAAAGTTCAAATTATCCCCACGGTGGTGGACCACGCTCGTTACGCCCAGCGTAGCCATCAACCGGGTGAGCCTCTGGTTATAGGTTGGATCGGTTCACCTTCCACACAGAAATACGTGCTGGCAATAAAAGGGCCTCTGGTCAGCGCCTGTCAGTCTTATGGTGCTGTGTTGCGGTTGGTGGGTGCGACGTCAGAACTGGCCGCGGAGTTTCCGGACACTCAGGTAGATATCTTGCCCTGGAGTGAAGACACTGAGACGGAACTTATTCGTCAGATGGATGTGGGGATTATGCCTCTTCCTAACGGACCTTGGGAAAAAGGTAAATGCGGTTATAAGCTAATCCAATATATGGCTTGTGCGGTGCCAGTGATCGCCTCTCCAGTGGGGGTTAATTTACGCATCGTGACAGAAACAGGCTCCGGCCTGCTGGCCATATCAGAAAGTGAATGGAAGAGATCATTAACGGCGCTGCTTGACTCATCCATGCTACGTCTCCAGATGGGACAAGCCGGAAGGTCTGCAGTAGAAAACTTTTTTTCATTGCAGCAGCAGAGTGCAAAGCTTGCACGTATCTTGAAAGAAAGCGCACTTTGACCTCTCTTATCGACGAGAGCTGTCACTGAAGATTCTGGAGCAAAAGGGTGGTCTCAAGGACCAAGTGCAACAACTGAGATAGAGTGTTG
>TARA_R110002049_G_scaffold29804_1_pt1 | contig 48745 bp, 46 predicted proteins | sample TARA_R110002049 | Tara Oceans TARA_R110002049 (sample SAMEA4396941) | marine metagenome | biome: Polar Biome; feature: [SRF] surface water layer (ENVO:00010504); material: water (ENVO:00002006), including particulate matter (ENVO:01000060) such as... | depth 5 m | reverse complement strand
GCAAAGAATCTAAGGCAACTGGCATCATTGCGGATAATCACATTTTATTAATTCCAATCTTGAAATTAACAAAATTAAAAATGCCTTTTCCCGCCATTAATCAAAAAGGGTTGTAAAACAAAAAACCCGATCACAGATCGGGATTTTGTTCACTTTAACCACTAACAACCATAAAACAAAAATTTGTTAAGACAAAGCGGGGATTGAGCTTTAGTGTCTTAGTAGTCGGTACGGGAATCGAACCCGTGTTTTATCCGTGAAAGGGATACGTCCTAACCCCTAGACGAACCGACCATAGGGAAATAATTTTTGAATCAATAAGCAACTCGCTGGACAACAGCAAGATAGTAGTCGGTACGGGAATCGAACCCGTGTTTTATCCGTGAAAGGGATACGTCCTAACCCCTAGACGAACCGACCATAGGGAAATAATTTTTGAATCAATAAGCAACTCGCTGGACAACAGCAAGATAGTAGTCGGTACGGGAATCGAACCCGTGTTTTATCCGTGAAAGGGATACGTCCTAACCCCTAGACGAACCGACCATTATTACCCTTAGAAAACTTGCTTTTCTGAATGGTTGTGCAAATATAGAGGGTTAAGTTTTTAAAACCAATTTGGCTTCGAAAATTTCTTTTTATTTGAGCTAAAAAGCTGAACCAAAAGGAATAAAATTTTCTTTGGCAGGTTTGTAGCTGATTTTCCTATTTTTGACTTCGAATTTGAAAACTACCCATGGAACCAACCAAAGACATCAGAATTGCAATAAACGGTTTTGGGCGGATAGGAAGATATACCGCTAAACTTATTCTGGAAAATAAAGGATTAACCCTCGTGGCTATTAATGATTTGGCTGATCCAGTGTCAATAGCTCACCTTCTAAAGTACGATTCCATTCATGGTAAATCTGAAAGCAAAATTGGGCTTGAGGATTCGATCTTGAAAGTCAATACACACGAAATTCAACTTTATGGGCAGTCTGACCCCGAGAAACTTCCTTGGGAAAGTTTAGACATTGATTTAGTAATCGAATGTACGGGGAGATTCACAGATCGAAAAGGAGCTGAAAAACATCTAACTGCTGGCGCAAAAAAAGTTATCATTTCTGCACCTTCACTAGATCCAACTATCAAAATGGTGGTTTTGGGAGTCAATGACTCTATTTTGACAGGAGAAGAGAAGATTGTCTCCAATGCTTCCTGCACTACAAATTGCCTAGCCCCTATGGTCAAAGTTCTGGATGATAATTTCGGAGTGGTCAAAGGCTTTGCCTCAACCGTCCATTCTTATACCAATGACCAAAACCTTCATGACGCCCCTCACCGTGACCTTAGAAGAGCTAGAGCAGCCGCCTATTCAATTATTCCCACTACGACTAATGCTGGAAAAGCTTTAGATGAGATTTTGCCTGAGTTGGCAGGAAAAATCGAAGCCTCTGCGATGAGAGTACCAGTTCCAAACGGTTCCTTAACTGACATGATTGTCGAACTTAAGCTAGATGCTACCGAAGATCAGATAAACACAGCCTTCAGGGAAGCTAGTACAGGTTATTTAAAAGGACTTCTCGAAGTCGAGGACTCTCCTATCGTATCCATAGATATCATTGGAAATCCGCATTCCTGTATCATTGATTCTGCTTTAACTTCAGCAAAAGGAAAAATGATCAAACTTGTAGGTTGGTATGACAACGAAGCGGGCTACGCCAACCGTTTGGTCGACCTAGCCCGCTTGATTTCTATAAAATAAATTGTGATTAACCTTTAACCCGATTAAGAGAAAGAAGCTTAACTATAAAGTTTGGAAGGTTTTTAGTGCTTTTTCTTTTGTCTAGGTTCAAATACCATCCTAATTTCTCCATGATAGGCACCTTGAAAGTTTCTACCATTTCGATAAGCGTGCCATCAGGATCTTCTAAGTAAGAGAATCTACCCGCGGCTTTACCCATATCAAACTCATTTCCACTATCTACTGTCAATGGAATACCATCTTTTGCAAGATTGTCTTTGATTGCTCCCATTCCATTGACATCAAAGCATACATGAATAAAGCCCAAGTCACCCCAATTTCTATTTTCGAATGCTTTATTTCTTGGTTGACTTTGTGTTTCTATCAGTTCGATCTGAGTTTGGCAAAACAATTTCCCAAAAGCTCCAGTCAATTCAGATGAACTTTGAAGGATTGCTCTTCGATATGCGGTAGCTCCTTCGCCCACCTGAGCAAAGTCTTCCCAAACGCCAGTTTTATCGCACAGAATGTCAGTTTGCAATAAGTGCTTTTGGTAAACAGGCAGTGCATCATCCACGGATGACACGCCAATTACTACACCTAATACTCCTCCTGTAAGATCTTTGTTTTTACTAAACCAAGAGCCATTTTCAATCAGCTCAAAAGTATTCCCGTAAGGATCTTTCACATAAAAATGCCAAATTCCCAATGGGTTTTTCACAGGTTCACCCAGCATAATAGCTCCTACGCTTTTTAGGTGATCGTAGGTCTTTTGGATATCATGACAGCGCATTTTTACAGCCAAAATGCCTAAGTCTTTCCAGGTAAGTTCTTGCTCAGCTGCCAGAGGAACCTTCGACGTGTATTGCCAAATTTCAAATCCACCACCACCTTGCATATTCAAGGCTAGTATTGCGTGTCTGCTTTCTACTTTTCCAGAAGTATAGCGAATCATCAATTTAGCTTCAGCACTATCCTGAAAGATTGGCACATCCATCTTGAATGCCTTCCTGTACCAAGCCCAAGCCTGGTTTGCATCTTTCACTCCTATACCTACTTGCTGGATACCATTAATTGTCGCTTGATTCATTCAACTACAGTTATGCTTTTAATTCTTTTGTTTAAAAAATTTAAATATAAACTTTTGATCCTTGATGGCTTCACTTTTAACAAAAAAAGAGAAAAAGCCGTAAGATTAGCCAGCTGCACTTTCACCCAACTGTTTTCTATATACTTGCGAGAGGAAACGGTCATTTCCTCTGGAAGGACATGAAAATCAGAATTTTGTCGGATTCTCCTCACCAGCTCAAAGTCTTCCATTATGCAGAAGGACTCATCAAAACCTCCCAAGGAGTCAAAAAATGTTTTTTTTATAAATAGACTTTGATCACCTCCTCCTGATAAAACGCCATTGAAACGGGTAAACCAGGAGTTGAATTTCAAAAGCCTATTTTCTATATCAAATTTATAGCGAAAGCATCCCACTTGTTTCCCCTCAGCCATATTGGTCAGTATCACTTGGGCGAAATCTCTAATTGGTCTAGTATCGGCATGGACAAAGTAAAATACATTGCCTTTTGCACTTTGAGCACCTAAATTTAATTGATTAGCTCTATTACGTACCGATGAGTGTAGGACTCGAGCTCCGAAGGAATTAGCAAGGGAAATAGAATTATCTATAGAGCCGCCGTCAACTAGTATGATTTCTGAAACTAACTCACCACCATGTTTTACTAGATAGGGTATTAGTTCCTTCAAATTATCTTCCTCGTCTACACAAGGGATTATTACAGAAATCCTATTTGATTCAGTCAACTCTTCGTTTTATCGAGTAATTTTTGAGGTTGTTTTCTAGCACTACTTTTTGCAAAACCCCTCCCTCATAATAAAAAGTATTTGTATTACCATTCACATCGATTTCATACACGCCTTTCTCTAGCTCTATCACCTTAGTGAGCATACCGAAATTCTCAGAAATCAGTTCGTCACCATGTTTAGGTTCATGGAAATATAGTTTGGCTGGGGTGCTAAAAATAGCCTGCTTAATAGACTCCTCATTATGAAATTTATAGGAATTGGCATTTACGTCGTAATGATCTTTGTTCCAATTTACCGTAGTCACAAAGTTACCTCGATTAGAATCCGACTTAGTCGTAGCCTTAATCAATTGGCCATTTTGAAAATTTACGTTTTGAAGAAATTCCACATGGATTTTACCGAAGAACCAAAATTCCACTTTACTATGGAGCTGATAATCTTCAGCCTTTGGCGAAATAGTCCTATCTGCCTGCATGCTGCCAATTGTAAACCCGGCAAGCACAATGTCATAGTTATTAGTTTTGGTTTGAGCAAAGCTATTTAAGCTAGACCCAAGCACTAGCAAAAAGACAATCAAGGTCGAACTAACTGGTTTTAAGAATTTTATCAACATATATCTCTAGCAAGAAGTAATGGGGATGATTTAATATTTTTTCTCAACGAACAAATCTGAAGTAAGATGGGAGTTTCCCTTAGTTTACCCAAGAAAAGAGGAAATATTAAGGTTAAAGTTTATGCTTAAACTTATTCCAATCTTCTTCAAAATCCACATCTGAAAGTGTAGGCAGTAAATCAAACGAGATCTGATGCTTCTCCAAATAGTTCATGGTCAAAGTTGCCACTTGATCAGTACTCCAAGGAATACCTTCAAATAATCCGGGGATAAACTTACGCATACCTAGCAGGTAATATCCCCCATCATGAGCAGGTCCTATGACCACGTCGCTATCTTTTAATCTTTCAAATGCTTCTGCGATGAGTTCCGGTGATATCTCTGCACAATCCGTTCCTATTATTATCAGCCTATCAAATTTATCCTCGAAAAGACGCTGAAAAGCATTTTCCATTTTATCACCCAAATCATCCCCTGACTGTAATTCAAACCTATAGTTTTCAGGATATTTAGCTCGATCTTCTTCGAGATGATTTGAATAAAAAAGGATTTTCTCAAAAGGCGATTGGGACATTACTTTATGGGTATAATTCACCAATAGCTGATATGCCTCAAAAGCACCTTGATCACCAATAGTAGCTGCAAGTCTGGTTTTTACCTTACCTATCTCAGCATTTTTCTGAAAAATTAGTATTCCGAATTTCATGTTATATAGTAGTACCTCCGCAACTTGATCCAGCTCCTGCAGTGCAACCAAAGCAATGATTTTTCACTATGATCTCTCTGCCCAGTAGCGAAGCCTTATTCCAATCTTTAATATGCTGAGAATCTTTTGTGGCCACCTTTAGTTCCAACATTTGATTGAAATCACAATCATATAGATACCCATCCCATCCAACAGATATCGTGTTTCTACACATTACACCGGCAGCTGCCACAGGATTGAAACTGGCGATCAGCTTTTCCATGTACGCTTCATAATTATCACTTCTCAGCAAGTACTCAAGGAATCGACTAATCGGAAGATTGGTAATGGTGAACAAGGAATTGAAAGTAATCCCAAATTTATCAGCAAGCCGCTTTTTAAACTCCAATTCCAAACCACTTTGGGCTGCGGGCATAAAAGAACCCGATGGATTATACACCAAGTTTAAAATTAAGCCAGATCCCTCCATTCCATATCCCTGTTCGTTAAGCAACTTCAGGGCTTTGATTGATTTGTCAAAAACTCCATCTCCACGCTGAGAATCAGTTTTCGCTGATGTGAAGTACGGTAAAGAGGATGCTATTTCAATTCTATGCTTTTTGTAAAACTCTGGCAAATCATGGTACTTAGGATTAGCCAAAATAATAGTGAGGTTGCAACGCACGATAATAGTCACTTCAGGATCAATAGAGCGTATCTCTTCTACAATCCAGCGGAAATCTGGGTTCATTTCAGGTGCTCCGCCTGTCAGATCAACAGTCTTGATTTCATGATTCCTAATGACCTCAAGACATAGCTGCATAATATCTCTGGTCATAATCTCCTTACGATCTGGGCCAGCGTCCACATGGCAGTGCTGACACACCTGATTACACATTTTACCCAGATTAAGCTGGAGAATGTCCAATTGGGTTGGTTTCAGAGGAAAAAGACCAATTCCATCTAGATAAGTAGAAAAGCCATCCCCTTTTGAACCAGGTATTGGGTTTTCTAAGATGCCAATTTCTTCTTTTGCACTTGATAATCGATGATGTTGCGCTTTTAATGATTTCATCACATGGATATTTCTTTGGCTTTATTCATCATCTGAGTAGCATGCACCAGCGATGCACCTCCTCTGATAGCAGCTGCCACATGAACGGCCTCCATCATCTGCTCCTCATCGCAACCTTTCTCCATTGTATCTGTGGTATAAGCATCTATGCAATATGGGCATTGAATCGTATGGGCTACTGCAAGGGCTATTAGGGATTTTTCCCTTGCTGTAAGTGCGCCTTCGGCAAAGACTTCTCCGTAATAATCAAAAAACTTGTCAGCAAGTGGTTTTTGAAATTCAGCGATCTTTCCGAAGTTTTTAAGATCTTCTGGATTATAGTATGTTTTCATGGGAGCTTTGGTTTTAGCCTATGTACGAAGTAAAAGTTATCGATGGACTTACAACTCCACTTATCCAAGATGAGTTTGGGTTACATATTTTTTTTACAAAGATTTTGAAAAACACGAACGGAAAGGATAGCTGAGCGTTATATTCAACGTATTGAAAAAGTAACTTTTAAACAATTAACAAGATGGCATTACGACTAGGCGACACGGCCCCAAATTTTACGGCCGACACCACAGAAGGTAAAATTGATTTTTACGAGTATTTAGGAGATGGCTGGGGAGTTCTATTCTCCCACCCAGCAGATTATACTCCGGTATGTACGACAGAACTAGGAGCTGTAGCAAAGCTTAAGAATGAATTTGCTAAGCGCAACACGAAAGTACTTGCTCTTAGTGTAGATGGTGTAGAAAACCATAAAGGCTGGATCTCTGATATCAATGAGACACAAGGCACTACGGTGAATTTCCCAATAATCGGTGATGAGGACAGAAAAGTATCAGAATTGTACGATATGATCCATCCTAATTCTAGCGAAAATTTCACTGTTCGTTCTGTGTTTATTATTGGAAATGATAAGAAAGTGAAACTCATTATATCCTATCCAGCAAGCACAGGAAGGAACTTTGATGAGTTGCTCAGAGTAATAGACTCACTTCAATTGACGGCGAATTATTCAGTAGCCACTCCAGCCAACTGGAAGCAAGGTGAAGATGTAGTCGTATCTCCTGGAATCAAGACAGAGGATATTGCGGCCAAATTCCCTAAAGGGCATAAGGTGATCAAACCATACTTAAGGATGACTCCACAGCCAGATTTATAATTAGCTGACATCCAATCAAAAAAGGCTTCCACTTGGAAGCCTTTTTTATGCACTATTTTTAAAACTAGTTACGATTCAATCAATAGAAACTTTGCTTTCGCAGCTCCCGCTCTCACAGACTTAGCATGCTGATATCCTTCCGAATTATACCATGCCTCAGCTTTCTCCTTCGTCGGAAATTTCAGCATTACCAAGCGCTCATGATCCCATTCTCCTTCGAGTACTTTCACAGGATTACCTCTCAGCACGAACTTACCGCCATAAGCTGAAACTGTCGCAGGAGTCAGTTCCTTGTAAGCGTTGTACTTTTCTTGATCTGTGATATCTACTTCTATTATTACAAAAGCTGGCATAAAATCTAGTTTTGGTTACAGATAAATTTACATCAAATATGAGATCAATCAAACCCAACCCCGGCTGCAAATCTCGTTTTGGCAAAGGAAACCTTTCTCTTAGAAAGCAATTCATTCAAAGTGATTTTGGAACTGAAGACAGAAACCTCTCTACTGTTGACTAAGAACAAACTACTTTCTCCTATTTCAAATTTCCTTATTTCTCCTTGTAGCAACATTTCTAATGCGGCTACATTTCGTGTATACGTATTGATCTGAGAATTTACCGCACTCCAGCCATTTAATTCATTTTCGAGCTTAGTGCGAAGCTGAAGTTCCTTCAAATCTCTGGAATTCTGCTTAAAATCAATTTTGGCTTCAGCCAAACGCATCCCTCCTCTGGCTTTTCGCCACATCAGTGGAGTATAAACGGTAAGCCCCCATTTGTAATTATTCTCAAAGAAACTTGCCTGATCAAATTGGTTAAGATTCTCAGTTAGGAAATTATACTTGAGTTTTACGACAGGGATAATCTGCTGAGCCTTGAGCCTCCTGTCTACATTGAGACTGGCCAGTTCATAATCTGCCAGCATTAACTCAGGATGACCCCCCACCAATACCCTCAATTCTTCCTCATTCAATATCAATGCTTGTTCAGTGTATAACTTTTCAGGAATAGTCTCCTGATTCAAAGCAATAGGATTGCCTGACTCATCCCAGAGAAAATTGTTGAGATTCTGAGTTCTAATAAACAACTCATTTTCGGCTTTCTGAAGATTGTATTCCCTATTCAACAGTTGTGAAGCTGCTTCCACCGTATCTATAGCTGGAAAATCTCCTTGCTCGTAACTGGTTTTCACTCCTTGAAATCTCATTTTTGCCAGGAGTACGCCTTCCACTAAAAGAGACTTGTTTTCATATGCTAGGGACCAATTCCAATAAGCGTCAGTTGCCTGTAGATACAATTCATTCAGCATGCTTTTTCGCTCCGATTCCGTGGACTGCTGATAAATCTGTGCTTTACGTAGTCCTGCTCTTCTATCATCCAAAATCAGTCCTTGCCCCAAGTTTACAGATGCTCCTGCTGACAATAGACCTCCTGATGGTACCGAGTTTTCAGGATTTAGATATTGTCCTGAGTTCTGCTCAAATGCTCCATTAAGTTCGATTCCAGCCCAAGTTGGGATAGAGATTCCAGCTTCCCGCTTATCGTAATACGTCTTTTCGTCGTAGCTTTTCTTGTCCAAATTCCCATAAAGTAAGGGATCAAAACCTCCTCGTGCCGTGCGAACTTCCATATCACCCATGGTAAGCATAATATCCGCCTGGGCAGAAAGTGGATGATATGCTTTCACCCATTCCAGATATGTCTCAAATGACAGGGTATCTGGTACCTGAGCCTGAAGGTTCAGACCGCTCGCTATTAATAAGAGTGTAAAGAGAGTTCTTTTCATTTCTTACTTTTTGCTATGTCTTCTTTCTGAATCCTAGTGTAGTAATCTGCAGGGAATCCATTCAGCTGACGCCAGATTTCATACCAAACAGGAACGTCATTCAGCAAGGCTATTCCATCAGCTCCAGATCCTACACGCAAAACCTCTGGCCAGGCTGCCTCTTCTGGATCCTCAGCCACTAAAACTCTGAATTGATTACTCTTGCCAGCGAATTGATCGATCGCGACAATAACGCCACCAAATGTACCATTGGATAGCTTTGGCCAACCTGAGAATACAATTGCAGGCCATCCATCAAAGATGAATCGAACCTTTTTGCCTACTTCCATCAAAGGCAGATCTACTGGTGAGATATACATCTCTACAGCCAGTTCACCATTGGACGGAACGATATTTACGATTTGATCACCTTCCTTGATAGTCTCACCCAATCCTACTTGAATTGCCTCAGCTATGTATCCATCCTGTGGAGCCAAAATATGTCTAAACCCAGTTCGGGCTTCATAGTTGGAGTATTGATTCTCAAGTTTCGAAGCAGAACCTTCCGCATCGTATTGGCTGGATTGAGCCGTGTACATGTCCGATTCGGCTTTAGCCAACTTATCTTTGAAATCATTATCTATCGCATCTAACTCCAATTGAGCAGAAACGAAGGAATTTTTACTACTCAACAAGCCATTCTCCGCGCCAATAACGCTAGCCTGTACCTCTTGAAACTTTAATCTTCTCGTTTCCAAATCGGTGAGCGATCGCAAGCCTTCTTCGTAGAGCTTTTCTGCTCTTCCGAGTTGCTTGATCCCAATTTCATAATTGACTTTAGCTTGCTCAAATCGTATACTATCAGACTGAACCTGCAATTCAGCCATTTGGAGCTTGTTTCTAGCTTGCTCCTTCCGCAGGATATTGTTTCGTTTCAGCGCAGCTATCTGACTATCCAGGGCCTTTACTTTTTCCTTGTAGGAAAGTGCAGATAGATTCTTTGCATCTACTTGAAGCTGAGTTCTTGGAAGCAGTAATGAATCAAAGTATTCATCTTTCACTTCTGTGATACTGACTATAGTGTCTCCCTTGCTTACAAAAGCTCCTTCATTCACATACCATTTATCAATTCTTCCAGCTATTACAGAGTGAATAGTCTGTGCTCTGTGCTGAGGCTGAAGCATAGTGACATAGCCCTGAGATCGTATATACTGTGTCCAAGGAAGAAAAAGCATTAAAAATAAAATGCAGCAGGACACAAAAAGGATTCTTACCCGTCTTTTCTTCTGCTCACTCGCCAAGGTCATTTTAAGACTTTCTGATTGCTCAAATGGCCTTCTATCTTTGATTTTATTTTCAGAGATGTTTAACATAGTCTTATGAATTGAGCGTTAAAAATTTCTGATATCCTGCCTGATCTCCCTGGAAAATAAGCTCGCCATTATCCATCACGATTACCTGACTAGCTTGCTTGATCACTTCTACATCTTGAGTCACCATCGCTAGTGTCCACTTTCCACCAAACAAATAATTCTTAACTCGATCTTTTATCTCCTTATCAAGGTGTTGAAGCGAATTCTCTAGGATCATGGCCTGAGGTTCACCCACAAAAGCTCTGGCCAACATAATCGCCTGAGCCATCTTTCTTGAAAGTCCTCTACCTTCCGGCAGAAGTATTGTATTCAAATCCTCCGGTAACTGATACACAAAGTCCTTGAGTCCTACCAATTCAAGGAGAAACTCCATTTGTTTGGGCTCTATGTCTCTGCCCACCAAAATATTCTCACCTATGGTTCCATGGAAGATCTGTTGCAACTCCATGCAATCCCCTATTGAACTTCTGTACTTGTCCAAGTGTATCATCTCCAAAGAGAGATCATTGATCTTTACCTTGCCCTGATAGGTTTCATATAAACCTGAAAAAAGGGCTAGAATAGCACTTTTCCCACTTCCACTTTTCCCTGTGATTACTGCTTTGGAACCAGGTTCAATAGTTAGAGTCACTCCTTTCAAAATAGGCTTACTGACATCCCTAGGCTGAAAAATGACATTTTCCATTGCCAGTTTAATTCCCTTTTGCTGATTAGTGATATCCTTTTCGGATTCATTGTGATCCTCAAGCTCCATATCCATGATCTGACCAAGTTTCTCAGAAGCCACCAGCGTATCATATACAGTTTCCAATGAGATGATCAATTTTTCCACAGCATTCACCACCATCACGATAATTACTTCTGCAGCTACAAATTGACCAATACTGATTTGTCCATTGATCAGTAGTAAACTGCCTGCAATCAAAAGACTGGTCACAATTAATACCTTAAAGCCAATCAAGACTTTATACTGAAAAACTAGTACTGAAAAGTGGTGTGTTCTAAATTCCACATAGCGTGTGAGAAGTTTGTCTACACGCAGAATTGGCAGTTTTGAATTCCCTCCAACCAGTTTAAAGGTATTTATGGTACGTCCAATCTCTTCTAACCAATATGCTGTCTCGTATTTATGCGTGGATTCTTTCATCGCAGTGGACATGCCTTTGGGACTGGTGAAATAGAATATCGTCACTAGTATAAGCACCAGAACTATCCCAAAGAGGATAAAAGTCGCATGATAAAACGACAAAAGAATCAAACCGAAAATCACCTGAATCAATGCAGTGGAGTACTCCACCAAAATCTTTGAAACCCCCTTTTGAAGATTTACAGTATCAAAAAACCGGTTGACAATCTCTGGTGCATAGGTCCCGTGAAATAGCTCAGATTTAATTTTCGGAAGTCTGTAGGCTAAAGAAAGTCCAGCCTTGGCAAATATCCTTTGCTGTAGTTTTTCTGTGATTTGCAACTGGGAGATCTGAAGAAAACCACCAAAAGCAATACCAGCAGCGACTATAATAACTAAAACCACCCAAGAAGTGGTAATCCTACCTCCTAGGACGAAATTCAAAATAGCCTGTATTCCCAGAGGTAGAGACAACGCTACCAAACCATTTAAAATGGCATAAAAGTAGATTGAATACACCTGATCCTTTTCCTCTTTCAGCAGATTGAAAAATCGCTTCATTGGAGTAATTGTCTTGGAATTATGCATTTGAGATTGCCTTTATTATGAGATCTTCGAAAAAGACGAGACGATTTTCCGAGTCTAGCGATTGTTCGGTCATATCTGGTAGATGCTTAGCATTAAATGCATGAAGTAAACTGGACTCCATGATAGTATATGCCAAGGTTTTTGGATAAGGATAAGTAGGGTTTATTTCAAATATCAAATCAGAAATTCGCTCTCCAAAACTATATACTTGAGCAAAAATTCCGTTTTTATGTTCTGTATCTACGGTTTTGGTCAGGTATCCTTTCAATGATTCATTCACTACTATGTTTCGCAAATCTGAGGGACTTATATGAACATTCTTGGTGAATACTGGTCCATTTACAATGAGTCTCATTGCAATGGATAAGCGCGCTTTGCTGCTTTCAAGATTTGCAGTAGAATAAACATAATTTACTTCCATCCACGCCCAATACCAAGCTGTAAGATAAAGTAATAACATATGCTTGTTTTCAAAGTAGCGGTAAACTGCCGCTTCAGTCACTCCCACTGTTACAGCTAGCTTCTTAAAGGTAAAATTCTCCATACCTAAATCCTGAATGAGCACAGCTCCATTCTGTACTATGGAGCTACCCAACTCTGAGCTGAAAGGTTCTTTTAGATAAAGGTTGTCATGGACCTCCATCTTCATATTATTCACTAAGTTTTCCATAAAAGAGTCTTGTAACCTCCTTTGAAACGCATAAGTCAGTGAAATGTTAACAAATCCTTCAAATAGTTAGTATTACTAACAGAAAGTAAGAAGTATATAATTCTGGCCTACACGCATATACTTCAATTAAATTTCACGTGTGTATTGGTAAGCCCAAGCAATCAAAACTGGGTGAATGATTAGCAATCGAAACCTACCTGTCCAAGGAGGTAGACAAATTCCATTTTCAATGCAGGAATTGAGCTGGATAAAGTAAATATGGGCTGGGATAAAAGCTAGTAACATCAATATAATGCCCCATGATGCCAAGCCTCTTGTTTTTGGAAACAGCAAAGCGCTTCCAAATGTTACTTCGCAAATTCCTGCCAAAATATTTATAAGCTCGTGCGCAGGAAGGTATTCTGGAATGAGGCGGAGATATCCCTCAGGGCTTATGAAATGATTTATACCAGCAAGGATGTATAATGCTGACATAAAGTAAAGCCCAACTATTTTAAGTTTTTTCATCACTTGGTCGTATGAGTCATATTTTGAAAGAGTTTCAATGCTACTTTTGAAGAACTTTAAATTCCGGTATCTTACTCATTCCATGGCAAAAAACACTGCATTCTTCAGATTTAATGTTCGCCCCTGGGTATTCTGGCCACCATTTATACTTCTAATTTTAGCTGTATTTAGCAGTATTTTCTTTCCTGATTCCTTTATAGATTTTATTAGAGATATACAGCAGAGCATACTTACCAACTTCTCAATTGGCTTTAGTTGGCTGTCATTTGCTATGACCCTGCTTACTATTGCAGTTTTCTTTTCTCCCTTAGGTAACTATAGAATCGGTGGCGAATTAGCTATCCCTAGATTAAATAGAATCAGCTGGTTTGCGATTGTTCTTTGTACAACTATCGCAGTTGGCATCTTGTTTTGGGGAAGCGCTGAGCCACTCTCTCATTTTCTATTTCCTCCAGAATTCAAAGGCTTTGAATCCAATTCAGAGCAGGCTAAGTCCTTTGCTTTAGGCGCACTATACTTCCACTGGGGATTTACTCCTTATGCCATCTATGCCGTACCAGCCTTAGTTTTTGCGTTGATGTACTATTCTGGAAAAAGTCGTTTTAGCCTTGGAATCATGCTCAAACCGATGATAGGCAAGACACCTCATCGCTTTTGGGAAACAGGCTTGGACATGTTTAGCCTCTTCGCTTTGGTGACTGGTATGGCTGCAGCACTTGGAGCAGGAATTTTGAGTCTTTCTGGTGGGTTTCTGGCTTTCTTCCCCGATATAAATCCAACATTTCTCACAGGATTGATCACGCTTGGCATCTTGGTCACCTTCATTATCTCAGCTTCTACGGGAATAGAAAAAGGAATCAAAAATCTCTCACTTTTCAATCTAGGCTTCTTCTTTCTGATTGCATTTCTATTTGTGATACTAGGAGAAAAAGGGAAAATATTCGACTCTATACTGACAGGTTTCAATCAATACTTTTCAAATTTCACAGATCTAAGCCTGCAACTAAGTGGTGCAGGTAACAGCTGGACTTACGATTGGTCTACATTCAATTTCGCGATGTGGATGGCTTGGGCTCCAATGACGGCCTTGTTTCTTGGCAAAATTGCTGTGGGCAGAACAGTACGGGAATTTCTCTTGGTAAACTGGTTTTTACCTGCACTTTTTTGTCTGGTTTGGATGGGGATTTTTGGAGGAACTACACTAGATTTTGCCTCAGTTAATCCTGATAGCTACAAAGACCTTTTTCTAAATTCAGGCCCAGAATCCATTATTTACAAGGTTTTTGACGATATGGGATACTTCAAGGTATTTGCCCAGCTATTCATTCTTGGCATTTTCTTATCCTATGTGACAGCAGCAGATTCCAGCACAGATGCGCTGGCAAGCATAAGCATGAAAAAGCAAGATGGAGATCCTTTTCGCTCAGACACCAATTTGAAAGTAATTTGGGGCGTGCTGATCGGTTTTCTTTCTTGGATAATGATCACTTACTCAGGAATCGATGGGGTGCGGATTCTTTCTGTAATAGGCGGTTTACCAGCTTTATTTTTCTTACTTCTAGTATCAGTATGCCTTCTTTTACTACTTATTTCACCCAAAAAATATTTGAAAAATCAATAACCTCGATATTTCAATTTGCCCACATTATAGAGATATAATACTTTAGAATACCGAAGCATCAAAGGCATTAAGAGAATATTCGACAACGCTACAGTAGTAAGGTACATCCAAAGTTCAGGCTTTTCCATCAACACATTCAAAGCCACCATGGTCGTAATAACTAAGGCTACCGAAAAACCATAGCTGACGTACATTGCTCCATAGAAGAAATCCGGTTCTGCATGAAAATTAGCTCCACATTCAGAGCAAGATTTATTGACATCGGATAATTTGCGATAGCTATTTACAGGAACTGAAAATAAATCTCCTTCATGACACTGAGGACATTTTGCTCCAAGAATAGCCTTAACTGTACTTTTATTACTCATTTCGTCTAGTTTATAGGAATAAATTCTAGGATACGACGGCACCTAAAAAAATGTAAATGGTAGGAGTTTAACTTCTATCGAAAAATCTCATCGATATCGTAATCCTTGCCTTTGCCCCACTGAAGTAGCTCCTCAATGGTGTAGAATTCAAGGGTATCAAGATCCTTTACTTTGAAATTGGAACCTCTCAAACGGTCGATAATCTCCACCTGTCTGATTTCACCCATGTTGACCAACTGATATTTTCTCCCTATCCGAAGGTTGTCAAGCGCTATCGGCATATTAGGCTTTATCTTTAATAACCACACCAACTGCTTCAAAAGTAATCTCTCGTTTAGGCTCAGTGATTTTAGCAACTTCCTCTTTGCTCATTCCACCGTCCTCAGCATAATGTCTCAGAGTTTCTACATCCGTTTCTGTCAAAACAGCTATTCCTTCCAAAATAATAGGATATCCCTGCGAAGTCGTGGGAACGAAAAATTCATAATCCTTGAAAGTCACTCGCATGTTCTCTCCATTAGGGAGCTCCATGGTTAACCAACAGCCTTTTTTTGTACATACTTCTTTAATCTCTCCAGAAATCTTTCCTTCAAAATTCCCTTCCTTCTCTACCACAAGAACCATTTCGGCTGGAGAAACTACCCCTGACACGTCTAGACTAGCACCGTAACCACCAGGAATAGAATCGGAAGCACTTACTTCTGTTCCTACTTCTGCAAGAACTGTTTCAGACTTCTGATATTGGCAGGCAGTAGTTAGTGCAACACCAAGAGCAAGTATAACTAAATGAGAATTTTTCATAGTATATGGAGATTTATGCCCAAAAATACGCTTTTGAATCGGAGAGTAAAAGAAAACCCTGAATGTTTGGCAAACTTATACTAATTCGAAATTCCTGCCTATTTCCCCTATTTATTGCGAAAAGATCGATTGCGAAAAAGAATTGAAACAATTTTTTCAATAAAACTTCGATTTTTTTAACAATCCTGTAATTTTACAGAAGAATTAACCTATTGACCCTGCACATGCCTCATCCGACTAAGTTCATTATTGATTTTGACAGTACGTTCACTCAAGTAGAAGCCCTCGATATTCTGGGTGAAATCAGTCTTCTCAATGATCCAGAAAGAGACTTAAAATTAAAAGCCATCAAGGATATTACAGATAAGGGCATGGAAGGCAATGTTACCTTTCGTGACAGTTTGATCCAACGAATAGCTATCCTAAAAGCCAATAAAGGACAGATTACTGATCTGATTGCTGCTTTGAAGCAAAAAGTTTCCAAGTCTTTCGAACGGAACAAAGAATTCCTTCAAGACAATGCAGATAATATTTACATCGTCTCCAATGGTTTTAAGGATTTCATCATTCCTATCGTAGCGGATTATGGTATTCATCATGACAATGTCTTTGCAAATGAATTTGTGTACGATGAGTCGGATAATATTGTAGATTTCAATCATGACAACCCACTTTCTCAGAATAATGGCAAAGCGGAAACAATTAAAAAAATCAATCTTGAAGGCGAAATCTATGTGATCGGCGACGGCTACACAGATTATGAAATCAAGAAGTCAGGCCTAGCCAATAAGTTTTATGCATTTACTGAAAATGTAAACCGTCCTAAAGTAACCAAAGAGGCAGATCATATTGCGCCAAGTTTGGATGAAATCCTATACGTCAATAATTTGAACACGAAATTCTCTTACCCGAAAAGCAGAATCAAGGTATTGCTCCTTGAAAACGTCCACCAAATCGGTGTCGATCTACTCAATGAAGAAGGCTACGAAGTAGAAGTCGTAAGCTCTGCCATGTCAGAAGAGGAACTCTGCGAGAAAATCAAAACTGTTTCCATTCTAGGAATTCGTTCGAAAACCAATGTCACTAAGAAGGTATTGGATAATGCCAATAGACTGATCGCGGTAGGTGCATTTTGTATCGGAACCAATCAGATCGATTTGGAAGCTTGTCAGGAAAAAGGCATTGCAGTATTCAATGCGCCTTTCAGCAACACAAGATCTGTGGTGGAAATGGCTATCGCTGAGATCATTTTCCTGATGAGAGGTTTTGCAGATAAAACTGCCGCATTGCACCAGAGCAAATGGGACAAATCTGCAAGCGGAAGCTTTGAAATCAGAGGCAAAAAATTGGGAATTATTGGATATGGAAATATAGGTGCTCAGCTTTCAGTTCTTGCTGAAAACATGGGAATGAACGTTTTCTATTATGATGTAATTGAGCGTCTGGCACTTGGAAATGCAACAAAAATCGACAGTTTGGATGAGCTGCTAAGCACTTGCGATGTCATCACTCTTCATGTGGATGGTAGGAAAGAGAATGAAAACATATTAGACAGATCGAAAATTGCCTTGATGAAAAAGGGGGCAATTCTGCTCAATCTAAGCCGAGGCCATGTGGTGGAGATCCCAGCCCTAAGAGACGCCATCCTTTCCGGACATCTTGCCGGCTGTGCTGTGGATGTGTTTCCTGAAGAACCGAAGAACAACACCGAGCCCTTGGAATCTGAACTTATTGGACTTCCAAATACGATTCTGACTCCTCATATCGGTGGTAGCACCTCCGAAGCACAAGAGAACATTGCACGATTTGTTCCTGGTAAAATCATGGAATACATCAATACAGGCAATACCTACAATTCTGTAAACTTCCCGAATATTCAGTTGCCATTCTTGCAGAATGCACATAGACTCATTCACATTCACATGAATGAACCTGGAGTATTAGCAAAAATTAATCAGATTTTAGCCAACTTCGAGATCAACATCGTAGGGCAATATCTCAAGACCAACGAGAAAATTGGATATGTGATCACTGATATAGATAAAGCATATTCTCCTGAAGCAATTGATGCATTGAAACACATTCCTGGCACTATCCGCTTTAGAGTACTTTATTAGGAATTAAGAATTCCTAGAACCAAAAAAGTCCCGTTGATGCGGGACTTTTTTTATGTCTGAATGTAAATAATCACTTATCCAGCAATCTTCTATGGTAATTTATTTGCCCTAGATGATAGCTGAAGTGACCCAAGAGATGGATTAGAAAGTAATTGTGGGACATCTTGCCACCAAAAACCTCTAAAGGATAATCTTTTTCAAGCATACCCTCATCTAACCCTTCCAAACTAGCTGTGATCACATTTTCCAGCTTTTCTATCATTTCAATCAATGTAGCCTTGGGTACATTTTTGCCAGCAAATTCAAAATCCCTATCTCTAACATAGTGAAACCCGCCTATTTCTTTTCCTACAAAGTGGGACATGTTTCCGATCAGATGTAAACATAAATTCCCTGCTGAATTAGTGATTTTTTGATCCACTTTCCACAAATTCTGTTCTTTGGAATAAGCATCAATCTCCACTTTCATTCGCTTCAGATCTCGTTCAAAAAGTCTTATTAAATCATTAAGTATCATAACTCGATATTATTTAAAAACTTTAAATAAGCTTTAGCCATTTTCTGATCATACTTATTCTGTGCATATCCTGATCCATTGTAGCATTCTGCAAATTTTGCCCAGTTTTTAGCTTGTAAATAGGCTAGACAACCGTTTTTCAGAATGTATCTCCCAAATACTTCTAAGTGATTTCTCTCATGCTTGTACATTTCCTCTACAAATTGCTGTACAGAAGGATACCCCAATGGAATTGCATGAAAACCCATTACCTGATAGCTTCCCCAAGAAGCTGAGGATAGCGCGGCTTCTCTGAATTTGGGATCGGAAGAGATAGAAGCTGCTTGCTCCAAACGATCATATTCCCTCGTCCCGCCTAAATAGTGCTTTTTATTGAATTGCTTGTATAAAACAGTTTCATTAGAAGGATTGGAAAAATCCTCAGGATTAATCCCTCTAGCTTTTAATTGTCTCCAAAATACATGGCCTTCAAATAAAATCTTAGGCCTTCCATCAATCAAAAATCCTTTACCGGAGCTTTCTACCTCATTTACTGCTTTTACCGCAGCAAGGTCCAATTGATATCTTTTGGCAAAATCAATGAGATCTTGCTCACCGAGAAACACATCACCAAGCACATCCGCTGGCTTGGTTTTGTCAAAAAGCAAAGTCCAAGTTTTAATTCCTACCTCTCCATCTACGACAAGCTGATTTTTCGATTGGAAGTCTTTAACTGCCACATCGGTTTCAACTCCAAAATAGCCTGAAGACGGAGTTTCGTAACCTAGTTTTCCAAGAAGTTCCTGTAAAAATGAAACAGATGAACCTCTTGATCTGAGTTTTATGTATTGCATTGCTAAAAAGGTTTAAAAATAAAAAGTACTTCAATGTAATTGAAGTACTTCGTAATAGCAATTTCTTAGTTGATCAATTAATCAGGATCAACGACATTTTTTCGCATACCATATTTGCTAGGCTTAACCTCCCTAGGCTCAGAATGAGCTTTAACCTCAGTAGGTTTCTTGACCTCAACTGGCTTTTGTTGAACCTCTTTAGGAGCTTCATTTCCAGAATTCTCTCTTTTAGGGAAAGGCTTTCTATTACCTCCTGAACTTGGCTTCTTGTTCTTATTGAATGAAGGCTTCTTTTTTGACCCGTAGTCGGACTTGCCTTTCTCTGCAGTTCCAGTGTAAGTAGGGCCTGTTTCAAAACCTTCTGGAAGTGGATTCTGGGTGATTTTCATCCCGATCAACTTCTCTATATTATCAAACTTATACTGATCCTTAGGATTCACGAAAGTAATCGCTTCACCCTTTGCATCTGCACGTGCTGTACGACCAACTCTGTGTACATAATCTTCCGGGTCAGATGGCGTATCATAATTGATTACCAATTCTATACCCACTACATCAATACCACGAGAAATGATATCTGTACCTATTAGTATTTTAACAGATTTATTTTTGAAAGCAGACATGATCTTCTCACGCTCTACTTGCTCCAAATCTGAGTGAAAAGCTTCAATATCGAATTGCTTTCTCAACACCTTGAAAAGGGATTTCACTTTATCCTTCGTAGAAGCAAAAATGATAACAGCCTCGTAAGCTTTTTGAGAAAGTATATTTCTAACCAATTCTTCCTTCTGCGTATCGTACACAGAATACATGGCTTGAGTTACTCCTTTAGCAGTCTTACCCAAAGCGATGGATATTTCAGCTGGATTATTGAGAAACTTCATGCTAAACTGCCTGATTTTAGGAGGCATGGTAGCTGAGAAAAGAACTGTCTGACGATTCTTAGGAAGGTAATTGACGATTTTAAGAATATCATCCGAGAATCCCATATCCATCATACGATCAGCCTCATCTAGAATCAAATGTTCTAGCGTAGAAAGATCGATTTTACCACCTGCTAGCAAAGCGATCAGACGTCCCGGTGTAGCAACGATGATTTCAGCACCTGTTTCCAGGGCTTTCTTTTGTTGCTCCCAGACGATCCCATCTCCTCCTCCATAAATCGGAATAGAGCTAATACCTAAGAAATAGGCAAAACCCTGGATTTGTTGATCAATCTGAATAGCAAGTTCCCGGGTTGGCGCCAGAATAAGTGTATTCAAAGTGCTCGTTCCGTTCTTGCTTATTTTATTAAGTATAGGAAGTATAAAAGCGGCGGTCTTACCTGTTCCCGTCTGGGCACAAGCGATAAGATCCTTATTTTCCATGATGACCGGAATGGCCTTTTCTTGGATTGGAGTTGGTTTTTCAAAACCCATTGCGTCCAGTCCTTCCTGAAGCGAGGTTTCGAAATTAAATGATGAGAAGTCCAAAATGTGGTGAGTGAAGTATTGTAAAAAGCAGGCGCTAACTTTTACGCCAGCCCAAATATAGCCCCGATTTGTACAGAAACACAAATAGTTGGGATTTCCAAGACATAAACACGAGTTATTTTGATATTTTTCAAATGAATCAAAAGCTCTCTACTGCAATTGGGAAAGACCAATTCAGCTAATTATCTTCAAGAATGAACAAGACTATTTTAGGCTTAGTATTGCTTTTATTCTTATTCTCAAGCGCTTTTAGCCTGAGAGAACCGCGGATATTGATAATAGGCGATTCCATATCGATCGGCTATACACCCTTCGTCAAAGATCATTTTGAAGGTAAAGCACAGGTAAAACACAATCCTAGCAATGCCCAACATACAGGCACTGGGCTCAAGCAAATTGATAAATGGCTCGGCAATAAAGATTGGGATGTAGTTCAATTTAATTGGGGGCTATGGGATCTGGCCTACAGACATCCAGATGCCAAAGCATACGGAATGCGAGATAAAGTAAATGGAAAGGTGACTTATACAGTGGATGAGTACGCTGCAAACCTAGACTTATTAGTAACTGCTATCAAGGCAAAAACTGATGCCGAATTAATCTTTGTGACCACTACCTATGTACCACCTGAGGAAGAAGGTAGATTCACAGATGATGTGCAAAAGTACAATGAGGCTGCAAAGGCAATTATGGAAAAACACAAAGTCCTAGTAAATGATATCTACGAAGAGTCTGTGAAAATTCATAAGGATTACGGCAAAGGATCAAATGACGTTCATTACTCAGCAGACGGGTACAAGAAGCTTAGTGAAGCCATAAATAGCTTTCTTGAAAAGAGCCTAGGCATGGAGTAGACATAGGAATTTTGGGGTAAAAATTAACGAAGAAGAAATTAACAAGGATAACAAGTTTAAATCCGCTACCCCCATTTCTTTTCAATGAGTTTTTGTTTTTAAGAATGATTTGATTCGAAGTGGAAATTGATCCCGTGGATGATTTGCTAGGTTACACAAGCTACAACAGATTAAACACTGCGCTCTCTGTGTTATTCTCCCAGACACAATGTCCTACTTTAATAATCAATAAAAACACCATGACTCCAAGCATAACATCCCTTCCAGAAACTAATCTCATTGGCAAAAAAGTGAGAATGAATTTCCTGAACAACCAGGTTCAGCAGCTTTGGAAGTCTTTTATGCCAAGGAAAAAGGAAATATTAAATAGCATTGGGAATGACTTGTATTCAGTGGAAGTTTATGATTCCCTCTCCTATTTCGATTCCTTTAATCCTGCAACTGTTTTCGATAAATGGGCGGCAGTAAAAGTGACTGATCTGGAAACTATTCCAGATGGAATGGAAAAGCTCATCATTCCATCTGGCCTTTATGCCGTTTTCACTTTTACTGGAACTGATAATGAAGCTCCCGCGATGTATCAGTATATCATTGGAAGCTGGATTCCCAGCTCCTCTTATGAACTTGACCTTAGGCCACATTTTGCATTGATGGGAGAAAAGTATAAAAACAATGACCCGGATTCTGAAGAGGAATTTTGGATTCCGATAAAGCCAAAAAGCGATGAATAAAAGCGACTATAATTTTGCTGTGTTTATCATGGTTTTATCCGTGATTTCAGGTCTTTTTCAGGGTACAGTTTACTTGGTGCTTGGGAACCGCATATTTTTCCAAGACTTTTTCATTCCCTGGCTAATACTTCTAAATGTCATCTATTTTGCTGGAGTAGCCATTCTGTCAAAGTATTTTCATTATAAAGAGTATAAGCCTGCTTTAGTAACTCTCTTACTTTCCGCTGTAGGTAGCTTACTGCAAATGGCTGTACTATATATGATGATAGTAGAGCAGAAATATGAACAGTATTACTTCCAGGTTGTAGTGATCATGTTAGTAACCTCAATTCTCTTCGGCTATGCCTTAGCTTTTACTAATTCATCAGAAAGAAAATGGCTAAAAATTGCAGGTATCCTAATTCTGATTTCAAGTGGTTTTCTCTTGATGATCACCTTTGCTGGACCTGGTACGCAAGACTTCCAAATCCTTTCTGCATTAGAAAAAACCTCTAAATGGATATCTCTTGGTTCAACTCTAATTCCGATCTTATTAGTATTCAATTTCCATGAGGAATTGAAATCCAAAGTCAATTCTAAATCTAAAGCTGCTGAGTATGGCTATGGGATTTTTGGGATTGTCTCCGTAATAGCTTTTCTAGCTATAGGCATCCCCTTCATTAGCGAAAGTTATTCCCAAGCTTATTGGCAAGGAAAGAATCAGGATAAAACAGATCAGCTGGTAGAGCTATTTGACGAAAGGATATACGTAGGAAACCAGGGAGACAGCCTGCATTACCTCCTTCTAAAGCCAGTTCAAATGGATCCTACGATAGCGTACCCGCTAGTGATTTCTCTTCCTTATAGTGGCTATGAAGCAGGGGCAGCACAGATTCTGTCCGAAAATGTAAATCGAATAAAATACCCTGCATACATTTTTGTCCCTTTCTGTCCTGAAGGTAAAGGCTGGGGCGGCGTTCCAAACACTCCTGTGATTGATGAATTAGTATTTGAAGCGATAGAGTCTCTGGATTCGGAAGAAAATATAGATACCAACCGAAGATATATCACTGGAGTTTCCCGTGGCGGGTATGGTACATGGCATTTTATCACGAAAAGACCGGATTTATTTGCTGCAGCCATTCCCGTCTGTGGTGAAGGAGACACAACTCTAGCTTCTGAGATTACGGGGGTCGCGGTCTGGGCTTTTCATGGGAAAAAAGATGAAAATGTGCCTGTAAGCGGATCCAGAGATATGATCGACGCAATGAGAGTTACTGGAAAAAACCCTAAATACACAGAATACCAAAATGAAGGACATAACATTTGGTATCAAGTGAGTACCGAACCTGACTTATGGCCATGGTTATTTTCGCAGAGAAAGGAAATGTAAGTGAAAGGTTAGATGTGAAAAGTAACGCCTGGTAAGTTTAGTCCTAGCAACTGCGGAGAGATACTAAAAATAGAATGGCAGTCTGGAGGTTTGAATCAGAGGCTCTTCATTACAAGGATTCTATTTGGATTCCTTAAATCCAAGTGCAAGCATTTTACTTTTCTGGATGAGAGGGACTGTCACATTAATCCGTTTTCCTGTGGTGCAAAAACATGCTAAGCAAATTTGCTGGATACCGTCTCCAGTGATCGATAAGACTTTTGCTCCCATTACTCCTTCATTTCTTAAGTAATCCTCAACAGCTTCTTTTGTTTCATCATTAGAGTTATTGGCACTTGTGCTCCATGGATCAGCACAGCCGGTTTGATCCCAGTAGAATTCTAATTGATTTAATGGAATATTATCATCTTGACAACTTTGGAGAAAAAGGAGAAGTAGAATCGAAAGAGTTAAATAGTATTTCACAGCATTGCTTTATGATAATGACGAAAAAAAAGGCTGGACGCTACAGTCCAGTCTAATATTTCTATTCAAAAAGCTTCTCCAAAATCTTATAGGTAATCAAGTAAGTAGGCCTTACTCCTTCCATACCCAAAGCACCTGAAGCCAGCGTACTTCCCGTTTCCAGAGGATTATCTGAAGCGTAATAAGCGTAAAGGACCTTCACATTGGAGCGAATGGATTTACGGATTTTTGAAGCTGATTGTATCGCTTTTTGATAGTGCGCTCCTTCCATTTCCAAACCTACTGCTTTCCATGATGACTCCATGAAGTAGGTCAAAATGTCTTTATTCTGAAGAGAAGTACCCAAAACAGATATCATAGGGCCTGAATATACTCCCAAACCAAATCCTTCGAAATCAGCTTTCTTTAGCTCATTTCTGAAAGGGTAATTATCTGCAGTCCCTTCAAATACGTGGGCATTTGGGATCATTAGATCACCTTTGCCACCATATAGAATACCAGCTTTTCCCATGATAGATGTAGATACCACATCCAATGGAATGGACTTGCCTTCCTTATCATAAGGTTTGAGCAATTCATCGAAGCATTCGTAAGCCTGTTCGCCAAAGGCATAATCCATCACCACGAAAACAGGTCTCTTGGATTTATCTTTTGGCAACTTAACTCCTGGAATCAATTCATCTTTTTCCAAAAGTGCCGTATCGATGATCTGAGCACCGATATTAGTACCTGACTCATCTGGCAAATTGATAAAACCATGCTTTAACGCATACTTATCGATAGCTTCCCCTTTGTTATTTTTTGCTTTGACAGAGATATCCATCACCACATTTTCCAGAGCTTCGTAGCTTTTGAGATCTAGCAACTGCGTTCCGTAGATCGTATTGACAACAGAGTGAAGATTGGCAGAAATAATATGAATAGGACGTTTGAGTAGATCGTGCTCATCCAGCGCAATCTTTATTCTCCTAGCCCACATTTCTCCATATACGTGATGTCCGATTCTCTCTCTAAGTGTGGTAGAAAAAGATATCTCACGATCCAACTGCTTTGTGGCTTCCTCCTGCGCTAATTTCCCCATGTGATACACTATGGAAAACAGACTGTTGGAATTGCTGCTTTTCTCAAATTTGTCTACAGCCTCAATAGTCTCTTCGTAAGTTCTCCCGATCAAATGACTCAAGTAAGCACTTGCTGCTTCTTTCTCAAACTCCTCTCCCGCTGCTTCTTTCTGAACAAATTCCTCTAGCATCAACCAATTGGTAGAAATCTTCCCTTTTGGATCGGTGCTGTTATTGTAGATTTTGTTGGACTCTATATATAGGAAGGTAAGGTGAGTCAGAATATCATATATGTCTGAACGACCACGTGTCATCTCCACATACATGATCTGCTCGTCCAATCGGTAACAATTCCGCTTACGCTTAGATGGTACTATTGCAGTCAATTTGGAAGTTTCATAGCCCTCACGACTAATCAGACGAACAAAACGGCATTCTTCTATACCTCTTGGTAAACGCTCCATTACATAGAGTAAACCATCCAATTCTATCTTTTCATGGTCAGTAACCAATCCGTAAATCTCTGGACTTAATACGCGTAAGGCATCCACCAGGCTTTCACCTGAAACCCCCATAGGTTTATAGCTACCTCGTGTAAAAAGGTGCCTCATTGTGATATACAATCGCTCGATCGCGGCTCTGGACTCGTGTGCTCTGGTTCTAATCATAAGTGCAAATGGGTTTTGCGAGACAAAAATAGCAAATACTATTTTAAGCGCTGTGAAAAGAATTTATTCAACTTGTCCACTTTGGGTTTGATCACAAACTGGCAATAAGGCTGTGCCCCGTTCTGGTTAAAATAGTCTTGATGATAATTTTCCGCAGGATAAAAATTAGTAAAGGCCGTAATCTCTGTGACTATAGGACTGTCAAACACCTTAGAGTCATTCAATTGAGTCTTCAGATTCTTTGCTAGAACTTCCTGTTCTGGATTGTGATAGAATATAGAAGATCGATACTGTGGTCCTGCGTCTGCACCCTGTCTATTCAAGGTAGTAGGGTCATGTGTCGCCCAGAAAACTTCCAACAGTTCAGACAAACTAATCACCGAAGGATCATAATAAACCTCTATCACTTCTGCATGACCAGTAGTTCCAGAGCAAATTGCATTGTAGGTCGGATTTTCAATAAAGCCTCCAGAATATCCTGAAACCACTTTATCTACTCCTTGCAATCTCTGAAATACCGCTTCTATACACCAAAAGCATCCAGCTCCAAGGGTAATCATATTCAATCCTTCAGGGATTTTTACTTCAGTAGACGGGAGTTTCAATTCGCTATCCATAGTATAAGTTCTTGTTGCTTTACAAACTGAAATAGAACTACTATAGTTTGATTGGTGGTGATATTATCAAAGTTTTTGTAGAACTGCTATCAGAGCTATTTTGCTGCTTGTCGAAAGAAACACGTATAAGTCCCTCATCCTGCATTTCCCTTGACACATTATTCACGTCATCAAGAAACTGTTCCCAGTCTTCAGGGTACATCTGTTGGACTACTTCGGATGAAGCAAAAGGTTGGGCCTTTTTTCGCCTAAGCATATCTAAAATGGCTGTTCTAAGAACTTCCATGGCAATAACTTATCGACAAACCATTACAAAAGCTGGCGGAAGATTTTTAAGTGTGAAGCTGATATTTATTTTACCAAAGTGCTTCTTGAATAAATTCTTCAATAGGTAGGAATAACAACCTTGGATAAAGGAGCCACTCTCTGTCAGTGCAGCTTTACTTTGAGAAAGGATTTTATCCCTTACTTCCGGCGCAAAAAAGCTAAATGGTAAGCTAGAAAGCACGTAATCAGCCTTTCTTCCATCCAAGTACTTATCAATGTTTTCAGCGGAATCATTAATAATTCTGACGTTTTCTTGTGGAAATAACTTCTCCATGGAAGTACAAAAAGATTTACTGATCTCAAATACCAAAAGCTCGGTATCCGGACTCAACTTATCTACTATTCCCTTAGTAATACTTCCATCTCCTCCCCCTAATTCAATAATTAATTTGGCTTCTTTAAAATCAACATGGGCAAGCATCTTCTTAACCAATGTTTTTGAACTGAAAGCTACAGCTCCAGTAGTACTCAAGTTGGTGTATAACTCCAACAACAAATCTGATTTGCTCATATAATATTTTAATTCTCTCGTTGAAGATACCCGATTTTACCCTATCTTTTCAGACTTCACCCAAAAAGTTAACGAGTAAATATGGCCCAAAAGGCTGAAATTCGATCCAACCTCCCAGCAAAAATTCAAACTACTCTCAGTAATTTCTGGAGTATGTCGCTGATCTTCTCAACTTTACTGTTTTTGTTGAGAGCAATTGAATTAAGTTTAATTTTCAAAACACGTGTAATTCCTCTTAGTATAAAAGAGGTAATTGGTTACAGTCTTTTGGAAGATCTCAGTTGGCTTTTCTATTTTCTGGGTCTACTCTTCATACTTCATGTAGTGAATAGTCTGCTGTCCGTCAAGTTTGCAAAGTGGTTTACCCAAACTTGGTTAGTGATAGCAATCTTTCTTCAATCGGCACTAATTTTCTATTTCAACAAGACATTTGTCCCGCTGGGAAAAGATCTTTTTGCCTACAACGTTGATGACATCATCCTCACCGTTCGATCCTCCGGGCAGTTCAATATTTTGACTGTAGGTAGTGGTATCTTATTGAGCGCGGCTATGTTCTACATACTAGCCCTGGCTAATAAGTATATAAAAATCAGCAGCAAAGTAACCGTTGCTTTAACCATTGCTACTTACTGTTTTTTGATTTTCTTCTACTTTTTACCTATTACTGATTCAAATAAACTAGACGAGACAAAGACAAATATTCAGATGAATAAATCTAAGTATCTCTCAGAAGAGGCCTTTGATTACTTCATGTTTACCAAAGAATATTACTTTGATTTCTACCTCAGAACTCTTAATGAGGCCTTTTTTGTAAAAAAGGAATATACTGACCCCACTTATCCTTTTCTGCACAAAGCGGAATATCCAGATGTGTTAAGCCCTTATTTTGACAGTCTTAGCGCAGCGCCCGATATTGTTTTTATTCTAGTAGAAAGTATAGGAAAAGCGTATTCTGGAAAGGATGCTTACCTCGGAAGCTTTACGCCTTTCCTTGATTCCCTGGAGGCTCATAGCTTGGTTTGGACCAACGCAATTTCTTCCACCGGTAGAACCTTTGGAGTTTTGCCTGGCCTAATGGCAGGGCTTCCTTATGGTGAAAGAGGTTTTCAAGAGCTGTATCAAGATTTTCCTAATCATGAAACCTTCCTAAGCATTTTGAAGAAAAATGGCTACGAATCCAGCTTCTTTATTGGTAGTGATGTCAGCTTTGACAACCAAAAGGAATTTCTGGAAAATGCTGGAGTAACTCAGCTTATAGATATTGATGACTTTGCACCTCAATATCAAAAAATGCCACCTGCCAATGGCTTTACCTGGGGATATGGTGACAAGGAGATATTTAGTAATGGTTTAGCCATTTTCCCAAGAAATATTGGAAAACCTCAAATCGGAATATTCCAAACAATCACCTCCCATGATCCATATTTGGTTCCAGAAAGAGATTTCTATTCGAAAAAGTTTGAAGATCATCTGGAAAACTACCTGAATCTATCCGATGCCAAAAAGACTGAATATCGGGAATATCAAGACATCTACATGACTATACTCTATACGGATGATGCGATAAAGGATTTTATTACAGCCTATAGCAAGAAGCCAGAATTTGCAAATACAATCTTTGTTATCACTGGAGATCACCGACTTCCGGAAATACCTATGGCATCCAGATTGGACAGATTTCATGTTCCTCTGATTATCTATTCCCCTCTAATTAACCGTCCTGCTTACATGAAAGGTATGAGCAGCCATTTTGAGGTTACTCCTTCCCTGCTGGCATTTTTGCAGGCACAGGTTGGAATTCAACTACCTGAGCAAACAATCTGGATGGGACAGGTGCTGGACACTGCTAAAGTATTCCAATCAAATATTGCTATGCCGCTGATGCGTAATAAAAATCAGCTGATGGAATACATTAATGGAGAATACTTTATCTCTGATGATCAGCTATATATCATCACTGATGGATTAAATATAGATCCCATCGAAGATCAAAACATCAAGAACAAATTGACTGGTGAATTTGAAGACTACAAAAACAAAAATAATTACACGCTTCAGACGCGTAAGTTGCTACCCATTGAGTAGTCTTAGTCTTTAAGATTTTCTTTGTAGGTCTTATCCATAATTTGAGAAAGCAATGGATAAAAGTAATTCCAATAGAAGCTCTCTCTATCAGTAAAATCAGACACGGTATGCAATCCTCTCCAAAGCATGGGTAAACCCTTAAAATGCGGAGATCCTAGCGGATTCTGCATGTCTGAGAAATCTCCTGCCAAGTAGTAATACTGACCTTTTCCAACGTTCTTCACCACTGCTGCGGGAAAGAAACGGGGTAATCCCATGCTCCTCAGTTTTTCTTTTCCTAAATCTGTAGGATCAATATCATAGTAGGAAATCACTTGATAATCTCGCTCAATAAGTACGATATCAAACCAATCTGGATATGGCACAATCTCAGGAAGCTTAAAACCAAGCTGATTGATACGTTGTGTACGGATTTTAGGAATTCTACCTAAGTAGTCCACCTCGTTGGAGAAAGCTTCCACAGTACCATTTTCATGGACAAACACAATACCAGGACCAGGCTGAACCCAGGTATTCTGATGTTGCTCTACGTATTGCGAGATAAACCATTTTGGAATATCAGCATTAATAGTCGTATCCATTTCATCAAAGTATCGAGCTATCCAACCCGTCCACTTGAGTCCCATGATATTTTCGAACTCTGTTCTTATTGCTATAGGTGTAGGCGAGGCCATAGTGTTGAACTCTGCAATGATAGTTTTGTGCTGAGCAGCTACTTCACGCATGAGACTGATATCGCCCCGATTTAACCCTCCATAGATCTTTTTGGAAATCTCATCTGATGGTTCTTTCTCAAAATCATCTTCAAATACTCCATAGGTATCAGCAAAGTATAAGATATCCAGTTTTGTAGCAGCCTCTTTAATCTCAATTTCAGACAATTCCCTTAAGTCTCTAGGAGTTCCAAATGAAGGTGATTCATCAGGAAAAAACCCAAAGTAGTCCTTGTCTTTAGCATAAAACTGCCCTTGTTTATTCTGAATCTTCATGTATTCAAAAGCCCAGAACAAAGTTTGATGTTCTTGATAAGTGTCAGTAGGAACTGTCTTGTCTATCACCACAATCTCCATCTCTTTGGCTGGCAAGACCATCCAAATCAGATAACTGATCAATGGAATAAGGATCAACAGTAAAACGAAGGGTAAAACCCGACTTATAAATAGCTTAAATTCTTCCGTAAAAATTCTTTTCATCAAAATCTATATTCAACACCCAATGAAAAGTTCAAGTTATTTCTAAACCTATCTGGTCCAAGCTCATCACGACTATAACCAGTATAACCATAAATCATAAAACGCGGTAAAATAAGCTGCTGATATCCAATTCTAGCTCTATAGGAATTCAAAAGTTGTGTAGGGTCTCTAGTTTCCTCATCCGGAGATACTCCCGAACTCAACTGTACTGAGAAGAAATCTTCTCCTGTTTTGAAATAATATCTTGCTTGCAAATTGCCAGAAGTCCCCAAACTATTACCTGTTCCAGGAATTAGGTTACCTCGAAGGTTAAACCACCAATTGCCTACATACTTACCTACCGAAGCAGTATAAATAGTAGTGGGATCAGAGAATTTCAGATATCTGAATCCGCCATCGACTTCCCAAGCTTTTGGTAAATTATAGTAAACAGATGCACCAAAACGGAACTGGGGAAAGAAGCTTGCCGAAGAACCGCCCACATTCAGGTAAGCGTATGCTTTTTTACCTAAAGATGGATAAGCATCCAACTCAAATAATGTCCCATGCGAATCAAAACGAGAGGATTGAGTAACTCTTCCTATTAGTGTTCCCGTCAAATCAGTACGGGTTCTACCATAGATAGAGAAGGTATTCCAAGGGGAAATATCACCAGCAAAAGTATCGTAATCGTAAGTAACTCCTACAGCATTATTTCTTCTTAAGCGTTGCAAAGTTTGCATGTAGCTGAGCAAATTGTCATTCTTATAATTCTTCTCAAAAAGCTCCTCTACTATCTCAAATGCCGCATCGTATTCTTCTTTGAAGTAATACAATCGAGATTCCTTGTAGCGAAGATTATTAGAAAGTGGCTGCCCTAAATTCTCTTTAGCTTTTGCCAAAATTTCTTCTGCTCGATCATATTGCTCATCCCAGGACAAGTTGTCCAAATAGGCAGAATATCCATCTTCATATGCCGGAGAAGCTAGTATTGCACGCTCCAAATAGATAGATGCTGAATCATTTTTGCCTTCCCACGCGTAGCTTCTCCCTACCAATATTAAGATATCAGCATAATCAGGATATTTGGACAGAGCACGAAAAGCAATCTTCCTGCCCTCAACATATTTCCCATCCAAAATCAGAGTTCTAGCGTCTACTAGCAAAGCATCTGGATCAAATGAGTCCTGAGCCTTGATTCCCATTGAAAAAGCCAGAGAACACATCAGAAGAAAAGCTACTTTTTTCATAATCAAGAATTCAATGTGTTAGGATCAATGTTCTTTTTATCCTCTACTTTCTTAAAGCCAGTTCGGATCATGTGACCCCATCCACCTTTGCCTTTGATAAAGTCCCAGTGCCCTTTGAGTCCCCAAAGTACAATCTTTGGATGAATCAGTATTGGCTCCAGGAATGCAGTCACAATAAGCTTATTAAGGTCCTTTTTGTCCTTGTAATTATTGTAAGAAACCTGCTCATAAAGTATACTAAAGGAGGATACAAGTATGGACAATAAATACAAAACGATGAATAGAGCGATAAAATAGAAGGCCGAGAAATCTCCGATTACAATTAGAGTTACAGTGTAGAGTAAGCCCATCAGTTCTAATACTGGAGCCATTTTTTCAAATACACTCCAATAGGGATAAGAAACCATCCCCATCACCCCATAATTCGGGTTGAAGGCAGTCACTTTATGAAGTTGAAGTGTTTCTATAGTACCGCGAATCCAGCGATTTCTTTGTCTAGATAATATCTCTTCACTCTCTGGTACTTCGGTCCAGCACAGCGGATCAGGCACAAAGCTGACTTTATAAGGAATATTTCGCTCATCCATATACCGTCGCATACGTACTACCAACTCCATGTCCTCTCCTACGGTTTTCGGAAAATACCCTCCTACTTCCACTACTAGGTCACGCTTGAAAAAGCCGAATGCACCTGAAATAAGCATTAAACCATTTACTCTAGTCCATGCCATTCTTCCCATCAAGAATGCTCTACAATATTCTATAACCTGAAATTTACCTAAAAGTGTGGTCGGTACTCTGTAATTAGTCACCGTACCATCCTGCACATCGCAATTGTTAGCAATTCCGATTACTCCACCTACAGCAATTACTTTTCGGTTGGTCTCTTCCATAAATGGCCTTACCATACGAGTAATAGACTCATGTGAAAGAATACAATCTACATCTATACAGGCTAATATTTCCTTTGAAGACACATTGATACCTGTATTCAGAGCATCTGCCTTGCCTCCGTTTTCCTTGTCAATCACTAGCAATCGATTATACGAGCGATTTTTTGACTTGTAGATGCCTCTCACTGGTTTTGCTTCTATTTCCTCGTGGTAAGCAAAGTCAGTTAATTGCAATTCGAAGGCATTGATCAGTTTGGTCAGCGTATCATCTTTGGAACCATCGTTAATCACAATCACTTCAAATTTCCCATAATGAAGGGAAAGCAAGCTTTTGACATTTTGAACGATAGACTCACCTTCATTATAAGCTGGTGCCAAAATAGAAACCCCTGGAGCTAAGGGAGAAGTAATGATATCCTGGTAGTCTGCAAATCTATTTTTTCTTCTATGATCACGCATTTCCATTGCGCTCAGAATCATAATCAGCATATAGAGCACGATCACAGAAAAGCTTAGGAAAAGAAAAATGAATCCTAGAATCTCTAAAATAAGATAGAATAAGAAACTATACATCTTGTAGTAAGGAGTCTGATAGGTGCATATTGATTCTCTTTACTTCTTTATCATCATTTTCACTCACGAATTGATTATAAACTGTTTCGTCGAGATCCTGAAGGCTTGTGAGCAAGACCATTTTCAATCTAAATTCTGGCTCCTTAGTTAATAATTCACATATTATCTTGGTAGAAGTAGCGTCGCCTATTGCTCCTGCTGCCTTGGCTGCAATGGATACTAAGGCGATGTTTTCAGATTTCAAACTACCATTAATCAACTCTGTATGAGCAGGCACACCCAGATATTCGAAAGTTTTGATAATCTCAATTTTCTCATCTTCGGATACAGCACTGGATTTCTCTTCCAATATGGCCAATAGGTCTACACGACCAATCACCCGGACTAGCTTATAACCAAACAGTCTAATACTTTGATTTTTAGAATCAAAAAGTGTTTCTATATGAAGGTCACGTGTGGTATGTAGAAACTTGATGATCCTCAGATAATTCATCTGCTGCCAACGGGAAAGCGGAAAAGTCTGATCACGAAGAAAGGATAGATCTACGCTGTCCGAAAGTGTAAGAACTGTAGCTACAGCTTGAGAACGCACATAGAAATTAGGGGAATTGATATGCTGCTTCACCGCGTATATAGCTTCCGTCAAATCCATTTCATTGATTTCTACCAACCCAGTGACTATAGTATCCCATTTGGAGGTTTTAAGCTTATTGATGGAAGACTTGTCAAGATCCAACCTCTTATACAGAGCTTTAAGCTTAAGCTTAAAATCACCTTTCATCGTTTTATTCAACGCAAGTACTCTCTCAACTAGCACTTGAACATAGAAAGGTTTTTTGAGTTGCTTGGCAGGGAAATAGCCGTTTAGCTCCTCATCACTTAGGGATTCTAATTCTTCTAGCGTTTTTTCAAACAGTATTTCAGAAAGTGGTGCTACAATTTGCTCATCGTATAATACCAGTAATTTTTCCTTCTGATTTCTACGAGCTTTAAATATCAACATAAAGAGAATCATGCTGAATGCGAAAACGAAGAATAATATAATGACTAGGCTAACTGCAAAAATTTTAACCTCACTAAAGTAGGTATACGTGCCTTTAAGAAAAGGGGAATACTTATTTCTAGACGCAAGGGAAATTAAATCCTTACCATTCGCATTTCCAGGTACTGTAGTTTCTATATCGCCATTCCTCAGGAGATTTGAAACATATTCCTGTGTTGCTTCGAATGTGTTTGGATCACTGTAAATCAAATACTGTATATGCAAATCCCTTGAGAAGGTATTGTTTATACTATCCTTCAGCGTAAGTGCGCTAGCAAAATCACCAACAAAGCCAGCTTTCACTAAGCTATTAAACACACTGTCTGAGCTTACCTCATTGGAGTAATCAACTAATCGGAATTGCAATCCGGGGATTTTACCTTGAACCTTTAAAAAATCTGCAAATGAAATAGAATCAGGGAAGACTTGTTCTTCTTGACCCAAAACTATACCAGTTTTGATCATCAAAAACAGCAAGGACACAAGTGCAACTGCGTTTTTAACTCTCATGAATTACGAACTAAGAATACGTTTTACACGAATTGCCAATTCATTAGGATTGAAGGGCTTAGGAATGAAATCGGAGACACCTAAGTTAAAGGCTTCCAACACAATTTTTTCCTCTTCTCCCAATGAACTCAAGACTATAATAGGAACTTCAGGTTTTGTCTTTCTGGCATGATGAATAATTTCAATTCCATTTTTAAAGGGAATCATTACATCAGTGATTATCAGATCAAGCGTTTCTGTATCGATAGCTATAATACCTGCATTCCCATCTTTGACCAAAACAGTTTCATATCCATCCTTCTTGAGACGGAATTGTACTAGGCTTGAGATAAGCAAATCATCTTCGATGATTAGGATTTTTTTCATTTTTCGTCGGGTGACACTTGGGTCAAAGATAGTATCTCTTACCTAATTCCATAGCCTTAATACCAGTCAAATAAAATCATATTAAAAAGATGCTTTTTTGTGCTGGCAAAACAGTATTTCAAATTCAAGATCTTGCCATTGATCAAATAATGAGCCGCAAAAAAAAAATCTAAATGGATAAGGAAAACCCTTTTATTAGCTTGCTGATCAAAATATAAACCATAAATGATTGGAGATTGAAGATTTGAAATGTTCGTAAAGGACATTATAAAGGATCAAATCCTCCTCTCAATTAAAACCATTTCCACCTTATGAAAAAAAATCTACTGCATGCAGGTGTTTTTTGCTTGTTGGTTGCAGGATGGCTTTCTTCCACCGTGGCTTTTGCTCAAAGCGACCCATCGGGAAAGAAACGAATCTCTGATACCTATGCAATCACAAATGCAACTGTTTTCACAGCTCCTGGCCAAGCCGGGATCAAAGCTACCGTCCTTATTAAGGATGGCTTAATCCAAGGGGTAGGAACTAATCTTTCTCTTCCAAAAGAAGCCAAGTTAATTGCCGGGGATTCCTTATATATCTATCCAGGCTTTATTGATGGAGCAAGTGATGTAGGAATCACCAAGCCAAAGGATCCTGAAAAACCAGACAACTTTGTTTCTTCAAATCCTTCTGATGAAATCGCAGGAATAACTCCATGGAGATCTGCTGTGGATCAATTCTCAAGTAAGGACAGCAAAGTTGAAGATCTAAGAAAAGTTGGATTTACAATTGTTCAGATTATGCCTGATGGTGGTATGATTGCAGGAAAAGCTGCTATTGTACTTTTAGGCTCTGACAACTCCACCAATTTATTGGTAGAGAACTCTGGCTTAGTGGCAAGTTTCAGAGGATCTAGAGGAATGTATCCAGGCACTGCAGTTGGTGTGATGGCAAAATTCAGAGAGGTATATGACAATACTAAGCTGACTACCCAAAGATCACAGAAATACACCACCGTGGCTGGACTAAAGCGTCCAGAGATCACTCCTACTTATTCTGCAATGGAAGAAGTAGTAGCAGGTAAGATCCCTGTATTGTTTTCAGCTTCATCAGAATTGGAAATCAGAAGAGCCATTAGCCTTCAGAAGGAAAAGGGGTTCAAACTTATTTTGACTGGACTTGAAGAATACGAGGAAGTTCTAGACGTGATCAAAGCATCAGGAGCTGGAGTATTGGTCAAATTGGAAATCCCAGATGATAAGGCTATCAAAGCACAAAAGGACGATGCCAAAGACGAAGTAAAGGAGCTGAATGCTAGAGTGAAGGAATCTTATGACAAGGCACTTGCTCAGGCAGGTAAATTGGAAGCAGCTGGAATCCCATTCGCATTCACTACAGCGGGAGTGAAATCAGGAGACATCATGAAAGCTATGAGAACAATGATAGCAAATGGTCTTTCTGAAAAAGCTGCCTTGGCAGCTTTGACAACAAATGCGGCAACCATTTTAGAAATCAATAAAATTGCCGGTTCTATTGAGAAAGGTAAAATAGCAAACTTGATTATGAGTACAGATTCTCTTTTCGCAGAAGATTCTCAGATCAAGCACGTAATGGTAGATGGTTTCATCTTCGATTATGAAACAAAAGCGAAAAAGAAAGCTTCCAAAGAAGGTGAAGGAAAAGGTGCTGTGAAAATTGATGGAAACTGGGATTACACCTCAGAAAGTCCTGCAGGTTCAGGTTCTGGAGTACTATCTATTCAAAAAGATGGCTCAAACTATACAGGAACTATCACTTACGATGACCCTTCTGGCTCGGGTAAGGCAACAGCTCCTATCAGTAATGTAGTTTTGGACGGAAGCGCCCTATCCTTTTCATTCGAAGTGAATGCAAATGGAATGGCAATCACTGTAGACGTAGCTGGTCAAGTAGATGCTGGTAGCTTCGAAGGCACCATGACCGTAGGCGAATTTGGATCATTTCCATTCGAAGGCACTCTCAATCCAACTCTAATCGCTAACAAGTAAAGTCATGAAAAAAGTAAATTATTTTCTTGCCGCTCTGTTGGGTCTGAGTATTCAGTTTGCCTCAGCCCAAGTGAAAAAAGGCAGTGTATTGATAAAGAACGCAACCGTTCTTACAGTTACAAATGGAACTCTTGAGAATTCAGATGTTCTTGTTCAAGATGGTATCATCAAAAAGGTCGGTCAAAATCTAAGTGCTCCATCTGGTGTACAGACTATAGATGCTACTGGTAAGTATGTAATGCCAGGAATCATAGATGCTCACTCACACCTAGGTCTGGATGTAGTCAATGAGGCTTCCTCTCCTATCGTCGCTGAAGTGCGAATGAAGGATGTGGTAAATCCTTATTCCATTGGTATCTATAGAGCCCTAGCTGGTGGTGTGACTATCTCACATGCTATGCACGGATCAGCCAATGTGATTGGCGGACAAAATGCAACGCTGAAACACAGATATGGCTCAACTGATCCTGCAGAAATTATTATGCAAGATGCTCCTCGTACGATCAAATTCGCTTTAGGTGAAAATCCTACGAGAGTACACGGAAGAGGAAATGGCATTCAGCCACGTACAAGAATGGGTGTAGAAGCTGTTCTTAGAAATGGTTTCAATGAAGCTATTCAATACAAGAAAGCATGGGGTGAATACACTACCGCTTCTTCTCAGAAAAACAGCACTGCCCTTCCTCCAGTTCATAATGAGAGACTTCAGGTTCTTTCGGACATTATAGATGGAAAAATCATCATTCACTGTCACTCGTACCGTGCAGATGAGATCTACATGCTAATCAACGTTGCCAGAGACTTTGGTATCACCAAACTAGTATTCCAGCACACCAACGAAGGTTTCAAAGTGGCTCCGGAAATTGCGGAATACACCATGGGAGCTTCCGTATTTGCTGATTGGTGGGCTTACAAAATGGAGGTTTACTATTCCACTGCTTACAATGCTGCCATCCTTACTGCAAATGGCGCTATCACTTCTATCAACTCTGATGATGCTGAGTTGATCCGTCACCTGTACCATGAAGCTGCAAAAACTCAGCGCTATGGTGGTATGACTGACGATCAGGCTTTGTCTATGATTACTATTAATCCAGCCAAGCAATTGGGAATCGCGGATAAAGTGGGTTCTATTGAGGAAGGTAAACAAGCTGATTTGGTGATTTTCGAAGGTCATCCCCTTTCATCTTATACTGTACCGCAAATGACTTTTGTAGACGGTGTGAAATATTTCGACATCAAGGAAGATGCAAATGACCAGCGATTGAGAGTGAGTGCTACAGAGATGGTAGAGCCTATCATGATCTTTGAAGGTCACGATAGCAGATGTATGCAGGACACTGAGAGTCTATTCGAGACTACAGAGGCACTATTCAATTTAAATCATTAATCACCCGTAATTAAAGAAGACATGAAAAGACTTAATAAAACCTTTTTCGCCTTCCTCCTTGCCTTATTGCCTATGATGGCTATGGCACAGATTGACGGGGAAGTAATCAAACCAAGAGCGGGTAAATTTCTACTTAAGAATGCTACTGTTGTTACCATTACTAAAGGAGTTCTAACGAACACTTCTGTATTGGTAGAAGATGGAAAAATCAAGGAAGTTGGCGCAAATATCTCTGCCGATGGAGCTGAAGTAATAGACTGTACTGGCAAATTCATCTACCCAGGAATGATTGACGGGGGCACTAAACTAGGCCTTGTGGAAATCAACTCTGTACAGGAAACAGTTGATTATGCTGAAATAGGAAATTTCTCTCCTAATATGCAGGCATTGACTGCAGTAAATCCTAATTCAGTTGCAATTCCAGTGACTAGAGTTTCTGGAGTAACTACTGTTCTTACTGTTCCTACAGGCGGATTATTCCCTGGCACTGCCGCTTTGATCAATCTTAATGGCTATACGCCAGATCAGATGTATGCAGGTTTCAAAGCTATCGCGATGAGTTTCCCAAGTTCTGGTCGTCGTGGCAGATTTGATCGTAGATCTGATGATGACATCAAAAAAGCTAACGATAAAGCACTTAAGGAGGCAGACGATCTTTGGGACAACGCTAAGAGCTATGCAACCATGACTGCTAATGGCGCTAAATTGGACTACTATCCTGAGATGGCCCAGCTTGCAAAAGCAACTACTGGTGAACTTCCTCTTTTGATCGAAGTAAATGCTGCATCAGATATCCAGGCTGCTATCAAATGGGTAGAAGGTAAAGATGCTAAGGTGATTTTTACAGGAGTAGCTGAAGGCTGGAGAGTAGCAGATGAAATCGCTAAGTCTGGCATTCCTGTGGTTACTGGCCCTATTCAAGCACTTCCAACCCGTGATTCAGATCGTTACGATACTCCTTATGCTAATGCAGGTAAAATGGCTAAGGCTGGTGTGAAAGTAGCCATCAAAACTGACGGACAAGAGAACGTAAGAAACCTTCCATTCTTTGCAGCATTCGCTGCCGCCTACGGTATGGGTAAAGACGAAGCTTGGAAAGCTGTTACAATCAATGCTGCTGAGATTTTCGGCGTAGCTGATAAATACGGATCTGTGGAAGCTGGTAAAGTAGCCAACTTGATCATTGCTGATGGTGATCCTTTCGAAACAAGGACTAATATCATGCATGTGTTTATTGATGGGTATAGAATGCCACTTTCTAACCGTCAAATCAGACTATACCAAGAGTTCCTTGATCGTTCTCCTGGATTGAAAATGAATTAATCTTCTGATTTAAGTCAATTAAAACCACAAGAAGAGTTCAAATATTGGGCTTTGCTTGTGGTTTTTCTTTTATTTTGCCTCTGTTATGCAAAGAATATATATCCCAATTTTAGTATCCCTAGTTACTGTCCTATTTTCCTGCGAAAGCAAGAATCATAATGAGGAAGTAAGTACGCTCATCGAAGCAAAAAGAACTGAAGTCGCCCCTGACAAACGTGTAGCGCTTTGGGACTTGAGATTTGAAAATGACTCTCTGAAGGGAGAAACAAATCAACCTGTGGCTTTGAAGGAATTAATCGACGAGCTCAATGCCCAACAAATCAACTTTACCGATGCGGTGCTTCGCCTACCAGATGCGGAACTGGGAGATAAAACCAAGGCCTTGGTTACTATCTCAGTTGCCAATATCCGTAGTCAGCCGAAGCATTCTGCTGAATTAGCGACTCAAGCACTAATGGGCACTCCCCTAACCGTTCTAAAAGCGGACGATGGTTGGTTCCTAGTTCAAACCCCAGATGGGTATTTGTCTTGGGTAGATAGAGCAGGCATACATTTGATGACTGAGGCAGAGTTGGAGCACTGGTTCCGCGAACCAAAGGTTGTGATTACAGCACTCACTGGCTATGTCTGGAAAAGCACTGATAAATCTGAAATGGTTTCTGACCTAGTTGCCGGAGATATTTTGACAATTGCGGAAGAAAGCAAAGATCAGCTGAAAGTGAACCTCCCTGATGGTCGTCAAGGGTGGATCTCTTCCTCGGAGGCCCAAGAATGGGAAAGCTGGATTGCATCCAGAAATACTACGCCGGAAGCTTTGATCACCACCGCTAAGCAAATGATGGGAACTCCTTATCTATGGGGAGGCACATCCATCAAAGGAGTAGACTGTAGTGGCTTTACCAAAACCATCTTTTACCTCAACGGACAGATTATCCCCCGTGATGCTTCCCAGCAGATAAACGAAGGTGATCTAGTCGATGAAGATAAAAACTGGGAGAAACTGCAAGTAGGTGACCTACTATTCTTTGGAGTAAAAGGATCTGATGAGAAAAAAGAACGAGTAGTACACGTGGGTATGTGGATAGGAAATGGGGAATTCATCCATTCCAGAGGCTTGGTTAGAATTTCCAGCTTTGATCCAGAAAATCCAAATTACGATGAGTATGAATTAGGTAGATATTTAAGAACAAAGAGAATTGTCAATGTTCCTTCCGAGCATATTTTATCAGTTTCAGAGCTTTTAACTAATAACTAACTATGTCCATAAACAAAATATTTTTCGGGATTGCAATCGCATTTAGTATTGGCATTTCCACACAAGCACAGCAAGTCAATGGCTTTTATCCAAAGGATAAGGCAAAAGAAGAATCCATAGAGAAGGATTACTTGAAAGCTGTGAATTATGATCAGTTTAAAGTTCACCTGAAAGAACTAACGAAAGCTCCGCACATCGCAGGAACACCAGAGAATGAAGCTGTAGCAGCTTACATGACCCAGGTGATGAAGGATGCTGGGATGGATGTGACCTCCTACCCTTACGATGTGTACTTGCCAAATAAACCAGGCGAGTCACTTTTGGAGATTATCACTCCGGATAAAATGACATTGTCGCAACAAGAAGGCCCTATAGATGGTGATCCTTTTTCTACAGACAGCAGACTTCATAAAGGCTTCAATGCCTATTCAGGTTCTGGTGATGTCACTGCTGAAGTCGTTTATGCCAATTATGGCGTGAAGGCAGATTTCGAGAAACTCGCTGAAATGGGAGTTGATCTAAAAGGTAAAGTAGTCATCGCACGATATGGAGGGAACTTCCGTGGTTACAAAGCACAGTTCGCCGAGCAATACGGCGCAGCTGCCTTGATCATCTATACAGATCCGAAGGATTCTGGCTTTGGTAAAGGTGATGTCTACCCAGACGGCCCATTTTACAACGAAACAACCATACAACGTGGTTCTTTATTGACATTGGATTACACTGGTGATCCTTTGACGCCCTTCGAACCTGCTCTTCCTCTAGACGGAGACAAAAAGGTGAAGCGCTTGGATCCAAAAGACGTGGCATTCCACACTATTCCCGTTTCCCCGATTGGATATGGCGCAGCCAAAGAAATTTTAAGCAGAATGAAAGGTTCTTCTGTACCTGAAGGATGGCAAGGTGGGTTACCTTTTGAGTATAGAATCACTGGCGGAGCTAATCTGAAAGTTCGGGTGAAAGTAGAACAGCCAGTAGATTTCATCAGAGCAAATAATGTGGTGGGCAAGTTCGTAGGAAGCGAATACCCTGACGAATGGATCATCCTAGGAAGTCATTACGATGCATGGAGCTTCGGTGCTACAGACCCTAACTCTGGTACAGCGATGATGCTGACTTTGGCGGAAGCCATGGGAGAATTAATCAAAAATGGTGAGCGTCCAAAAAGATCTATCCTGATCGGGCACTGGGATGCTGAAGAGCAAGGTGTGATCGGTTCTACGGAATGGGTGGAGCAATTCAAAGACGAATTGGGAGCAAACGCTGTGATTTATATGAATTTTGACGGCGCTGTATCAGGTAGAAATTTTGGTGTATCAGCAGCTCCTACTTTGAAAAACTTGATCATCGAAGCTTCTAAAGAAGTGGCTTATCCAGATTCTGCCAAGACAGTGTATCAGGTTTGGGCTGGAAAAAATGAAGAACCTAGAATCGGAAACCTCGGTGGTGGTTCAGATCATATTGCATTCTATATGTATGCTGGAGTACCAAGTATGAGCGGTGGAGCAGGTGGAACTTCTGCCTACCACTCCAACTATGACAACTTCCACTACTACAGCAAGTTCGTAGATCCAACCTTCAAAATGGGTGGAACAGTAGCTTCTGTGATTGGTGTGTTGACGCTGAGATTGGCGAATGCTACGATCATCCCTTACGATGTACCTAGATATGCACAGGATTTGAGAGTACATTTCGACAACGCTGTAACTTCGGTGAAAGAAATGGATGCTTCATTCAGCACCTTCGATAAAGTCGATACTGCTATAGAAAAGTTAAAAGCTAGCTCAGCAGCTTACGAAGCTGCCATGAATACTGCCTTGTCTTCAGGTGAGTTTTCTGACAAAGAAATCCATGCGTTGAATAAGCAATTGATTTCTCTGGAGAAAAGCTGGATCGATCCAAAGGGCATGTATTTCGGTAGCTGGTATAGATCTCTTTATGTAAGTACGGATCCATTCTCTGGCTATGCTTCTTGGATATTGCCAGGCATCAAATACGAGGTAGAGACCAAATCATCAGATCGTCTGGAAGAATGGGATACCCGCTATGCGAAAGCAATTCTGGACTTGAGCAAGAAAGTAGATAAGATGACGAAGAGTCTGAAATAAGACGCTAGACGTTAGATTTAAGACGCTAGATTTTAGAAGCAAGACATAAGAAAAAGGGCTCAGATTAATTTCTAAGCCCTTTTTTTATTGATTTTGGAGATTGGTAATAGTTGGTCTATAAGTAGCTGTCAACTGGCCTCGACCTTGTTCGGCCCCCGTTTTTTAATCGTGTAATGTGGGTAGACTTTAATTCGGTCCCCGAGCAAAGTCGAGGGGAACTGGTATCAGAATAATTTTAGATGTTCCACTTTTTGACAAACAACAATCTGATCAAAGCAAATTTCGAAAATTGGGTATTGACTATCCAAGGGGTACAGGTAATGATTGATCGGGATATTGCAGCCGCATATAATGTAGAAACCAAAGCACTCAATCAAGCAGTAAAAAGAAATCTGGAGCGTTTTCCTAAAGAGTTCCGATTTCAGCTTACTGAAGAGGAGAAATCTAAACTGGTCACAAATTGTGACCGGTTAAACAATCTAAAGCACTCAACCTCGCTACCTTTTGTTTTCACTGAGCAAGGTGTAGCCATGCTTTCAGCTGTACTGAGAAGCCAGACAGCCGTTCAGGTAAGTATACAGTTGATGAATGCCTTTGTGGAAATGCGGAAGGTCATTACAAGTAATGGCGGAATCCTACAACGAATGGATCTGCTGGAACTAAAACAGATCGAATCTGATCAAAAATTCGAAAAAATATTTAAAGCTTTGGAAAATGATCCTGAACTTCCCACACAAGGAATATTCTATGATGGTCAGATTTTCGAGGCCTATTCCTTCGTATCTAAATTGATCAAAAAGGCAAATTCTCATATTTTATTAATTGACAATTATTTGGATGAAACGGTATTATTACTTCTCTCTAAAAGAAAGATAAATGTAGAAGTGGATTGCTATACCCATACAATCAGTAAACAGTTGTTTTTGGATTTGAAAAAGCACAACTCCCAATTTGACCCTATCAACATCTATGAACTCAAAAAATCCCATGATAGATTCCTTGTTCTGGATGGAACAGAAATGTACCACTTCGGAGCTTCTATCAAGGATCTTGGAAAAAAATGGTTCGCTTTCTCTAAGATGAATGCAGAGACTGCTCAATTGCTCATCAACTTAAACTCCAATAAAAAAGATCGATAACCCAAGCCAAACAGCTCAATTAATGCTGCCAGTATTGATCTTTAAAGAAAGTCACTAAATCAAAACTAATTCATATTGTCAATCTACCTTGTAATTGCTATATTCCATAGTTGTTTTTAACTATCAAATGTATCAATCATGGAAAGTATTTACATAGGTTCGCTTTTTATAGTATTAGGAATTCTGATCAAATTTTTCCCTGGACTCTTAGCAGGTTATAATAATTTATCCAATAGAGAAAAAGAAAATGCTGAAACCAACGGGCTGCCCACGTTTTCTGCTATTGTATTTGGAGCAATGGGACTGATATCTATTTCAGGATACTTTATTGGGATTTGGTTAGATAGGCCATCGCTAAGTAATCTATGGGTTCTGGTGACTATAGTTGGTATGATAGTTTTGATTGTTTTTGGAAATATGCTTGTGAATAGAAGAACAAGGTGAATGTCGTCAATTAGCAAGCATATTTGATTAAATAATGGGCTTAGATTAAATTCTAAGCCCATTATTTATTGATTTTGGAGATTGATAATAGTTGGTCTGTTAGTAGCAGTCAACAGGTCTCGACCTTGCTCTGCCCCCATTTTTTAGTCATGTAATGAGTGTAGAGAAAGATATTCATTAGAAAATATATGTATACCCACTTTTCTGCCAGTAAAGCGATTAAAGCATTCCTGAATTTGGTAAACATTAGCATTTAGGCCACTTCGGTCACCGGTCTTCCGTCCTATAAAGCCAAGAAACTATGGCTACTGGCAACATTGCGGATAACCAGAAAAAAATAGTAGAATTAACTCCCTATTAATGCCATAGAAAAACTCTATTTCTTACAGTAACATCTTGGATAATTGCTCACTCAAATACTCTTTAAGCTCCTCTCCTTCTTCCACTTTGATTTCCCCAGGCAAACCCAGAATAAACCTTCCCAATCCAGGAAGCTGTGGTACTTCTCCATTGAAATAATACTGGTTTCTATTTTTGATGGACATAAATGGACGTGCATTCGGATGCTCCTCCATCATGAGTTGGTAGGCTTTTTTGCTTAGTTTCAATTTTACCACAAAGAGATTTTTCCCTGTGAATCCAAATAATTGAGTCCCCGGTAATTGGTGCTTAGTTTCATATTTCCAAGGCTCTTGACTCAAAATCACTTCCCCGATGCGCTCTATTTTGAAAACCTTCATGCTTTTACTGGCAGGTTCGAAGGCGTGTATAGTCTCGTAATTGGATGAAAAAGCTACAGGCTCTACCAAGCGATCACTCGTGGTATCGGAACTCAAGGAATAATAATCCTTCAGCCAAACCTGCACCTTGCCCTGTATACTTTGGCCGATTTCGTCTACCAATCTCCCTAGATTTGCTTTAAAAAGTTGCTCCGTTACCTGCTTTACTTCGGATCGTACAGACAGCTTTTTAAGAATAGAATCATGAAGCAGATTGCCTTTGCCCTGACTTTCGATCATGGATCGAAGCCACTGGCTTTCCTCCTGTGAAAAAGTCCCATAATTCAGCGTCTGATCCATTCCGGGACGTTGCTGAATCTTGTATTTGCTGAATTCCTTCACCACCTCAAAGCCAAGTGCCTCCAGAAGTTTGAAGTAGCGATAAATCGTGCGCTCATCCGTCTCCAGAAGTTCGGCAAGTCTATGAACAGGCTTCCCAATAGTACTTTGCAGTAAATTGATCAATTTGAAAACGCGAAGAATTTTTTGCTGCTCTATCTTTCCGGCCTGGCTCATAGTAGATTCTGATTTTAGAAAGCTAAAAGTAAACAATTGAATAAAGGAAAAGGAATAATTGACGTGTATTGTCAGTAAAATTCTATTCAATCTTTTTCACCTGCTGAACAAAATTCCTTCTAATTTTAGCTTAATGAGTAACCAAGTACCCAATCTCAATTCTTCCCAAGCTAGAATTTCAGCTCTCAGCGCTGGTATTCTCTTCCTTCTCGCCTACTGGTTCTTTGGCTACGACGGCATTACGTTCAGTGACGACGTCTATTATTTACTTGCTGGACAAAAGTTCTGGGAAGGAACTATGGAAGTGAATGATTACCATTTCTCCAGTCGTTGGGGAGCATATGTTCCCTCAGGATTAATAGGGTATTTGATCGGTTTTGATGCACATAGGATTTCGTTAATATCCCTGCTCAGCTATGTTGCCACGCTCATTCTATTAGTAAAAATCCTACCTAAATCTTTTCCTGCATGGGTAGTAGTTTTGTGGTTTTGTACGCAGGTATATTTTCTTCATTTCCTCACCAAAGTCTATCCAGACAGCTTATTGGTTCTATGGACTTGCCTGGTCCCGATTGCTGCTGTTTATAGAAAAAATACACCTATACTCGCTGGAATAGTGTTGATAGCAGCGCTTTTTGCAGGTTTTCTTACAAAAGAAACAATCATATTGCTGGCTCCATTTCCAGTGTTTTTATTCTACTTCGATTGGAAAAAGAAAGATATCTCCTACGCATTTTACCTGGCTATTCTAGCTACAGGAATATTACTTTCTGCAGCTTATCTAAGTTACTTCTGGATCAAATTCGGTGATCCTCTTCATCGGGTCAGCTCCATCAATGCAGGGCATTACATATCCGAATTTACCTACGCAGACAAAAGTCTTTGGGCCATGGTCAGAAGGCTCACTATACTGCCTATCATTACTTTTGTAGAGCGGTCCTACTGGGCCTGGATAGTCTTTGCGCTTCCGGGAATAGCACAAGGTCTAAAGTCAAAGAAAACACCAGCTTTTGAATTCTCACTGGCTTTTCTTTGCCTATTGATAGGCTTTTGGTTTATGACTTCCACCTTGGATTTCTACAACCCCATTTACCTCAATCCAAGACATCTGATAATCCTGGTTCCTATTCTTTGTTTGCTGATTGCAATTGGCTGGAAGAAATGGCAAACATCCCTTAGAGCTAGATTTTGGATGATGGGATTATTAATTCTAGGCGCTGCCATTAGCCTGGTACAATTGGATTGGAAAATGGCTGGATTTCAAATTGCACTGTTAGGAGTTGTGTATGCTTACCGCTTCAAATTTCAAGCTATTATTATCGCGGTAATTCTTCTTGCTCCAGCGATTTTAGCCATACCGTATCAGAAGAATTTGAAGCAGTATACCTCATTGATCCAAACTTTAAGTAATGAAGCACAAGCCACTAACAGTCAAACCTTTTTATTAACAAATAACTTTCTGGAATTTAGCGAGGAAATACTTTTCCCAGAAGATAAATTCACCCAAGAAAAGCTCCATGGACTAGATAGTTTTTTGATTTGGGAGGAAGCTAAAAAGGATACGGTTACACTCCTTCTCTACACTTATTATCAGCATGCCTACCCACAGGAGCAAGAGGAAATTGATGCCGTCTTGATTAAGTTGAGAGAGCTAGGCTATGGATTAACCTATGAAAAAAATGAGGATGTTTTTTGGAAACAGATCTATTTGAGAGAGCAGAAATAATTTCAAATTTGAAATTACATTTCTAAAACTGCTTCCTATCCAAAATCTCCTTCAGCACTACAGCATCTTTGATAGACCTAGGATTTTTAAGCATGCGTGCATACCTACTTCTTCCCGAATTGGATGATTCCACTACCACTTCTTTCAGGGAAGGTATATCTGGAATACCCTTAGAAGTCTGTGTTAGATCGGATTTCACTTTTTCAAAAGCACCTTGATAATGTTGAATCTCGTCATCGTCCCCCTCTTCCCACTTTTTGGTAGGAAATCTCTTTACTGCGGGAGCAGGATCAGCTCTCCATTCTGGACGTGATTCTATTTCACCTGCACGCTCATAAACTACCTCTTTGGGTTGCGCTACAGGAGCAGGTTGCATTCTAGGCTTTTCTGGAGCTACCTGCTTAGGCTTCTGAGCATCACGGATTTCCCGCATGAGATCCTCGAAAGAAACAGACTTTTGCTCAGGAGCATCAGACATTTCCTCAGACTCTCCACCCTGATTTTTCTTCTTGCCTCTAGTAGCCTGATAGATAAAATAGGCCAAGACTGCGACGATATAAACTATGTTTCCTAAATCCACCCGGGTAAGTTAAATCATTTCGGTAAGTATTACATGTTTTTTAACCGTAGAGTTCGCAGAGTATGACGCAGAGAGCGCAATTTGATTCTATGTCTACTTGATTATTGTCCATTGAATTTGAGAATTGATAATTTGAAAATCCATAAATGTCAGA
>TARA_R110002049_G_scaffold53786_9_pt1 | contig 49509 bp, 44 predicted proteins | sample TARA_R110002049 | Tara Oceans TARA_R110002049 (sample SAMEA4396941) | marine metagenome | biome: Polar Biome; feature: [SRF] surface water layer (ENVO:00010504); material: water (ENVO:00002006), including particulate matter (ENVO:01000060) such as... | depth 5 m | reverse complement strand
TGCTCAAAGCGTGCGTTCAGGCCGCCGACAACCTCATCAACCAACACGCGGATCGCCCGCAGCGGATGATCGGAGGGAACACGCTCCTCAAGCCGGGATATACGAAAACAGTCCTGCGTCAGAATTCTCGATACCACGCACCACAAATCCCTCCGTTTTATCCAAAACAACAGAATCACAATCACACCGGATTGGCGAGAGGGTTTTTCAGCAACCTGCTAACTCATAAACGGGTACAATTAGGGGCGCCGGACAGTGCTAATGTGGCGCCCCGTCTATTCTGCACCTCATTTGAGGCCGGTCTTTTCCTTGAAGGATTCGATTTCGGTCTGTGAAAAACTCGCCATGCGCAGCTTTTGCAAGTGCGGGCCAAAGGACGCTTCGATTTCCGAACCGAATTTAGCAAAGATTTCGGCCATGTAATAGTCGTGCCGGATCAATGACTGAGCCATATTAACGATCGGGTGGCTCTGCGTGTGTGCAGCTGTAACCTCTCCATCCATTGCGGCGGTCAGCATTTCCTTGTGGTCGACCGCGATGGTGAAAAGATTATCGGCCGAGCCCATTCGAACGCCGCTACCTTCGTGAATATAGACACGGCAGGTATCGGAGAAGACGAATTCGCTGGCATCTTGGCCGAAGAGAACGATCAGAATCTCCACGCCCCGAGCCGCTGCCGCTTTTAAGGCCGGCTTGTGCTGTCTTAGTACGTCGTCTGCTGCCTTCACCCATACTGCCTTGCAGCTTTGGGAGATCAGCACTCCAATCTTGTCATGCACCGACATTTCGCCGCGCAATGTCCACACATAATGATCATTCGCGACAAGAGCGAACTTTGCAACCCTCTCCACAACGTCAGTGCAAAGAGCATTCGTCTGGCGCGCAATTGTTGCAAAAAACACCTCAGGTGCTGCCGCAATATATCGTACCGGGGATTCGCTGACCGGCAAGGCAGCACCTCGCTGTGCGAGGTTTTCGAGCGCTTGATAGGTATTGGGGCGCGGGACTCCTGCGCTTTTTGCGATCTCGTATGCAGTCGATGGGGAATGGCGCAGCAGCTGAAGGTAAATCTTAGCCTCATAGTCAGTAAAACCCAGGCGTTTGAGATCACCGAGCAGTTCGTTCGGCGTTTGCTCCAATGCAAGTTTGCTAACCACGCAATTCCCCTTTCTGGGCCATTGTCTCAAGCTCTATTGCGCTGTGAGCAAAATGGCCAGCAGGATGACTAACTTTTTTTGATGAGCCGCCTGGGCATGCTAATCGTCAGGGCTGCAAGCGCGGCTTTGAAAACATCTCCCAGAGCAAACGGTACAACGCCGCCAATCCAAGCCTTTTCAAAACCAATTAATGTCGCCAGCCAGACGAAACCAAATACATGGATTATTATTGCCCCGAGCAAGGCTGCTCCCACGGCTCTCACCAGCGACCTGGATGCGTCGCCTTCCGTGGCGAGACCAACAATGAACGCCGCAATGACGAAACCTATGAGATACCCCCCAGTTGGGCCGACGGCGTAAGCAAGACCCGAGCCGCCCGCAAACACCGGCAATCCGACCAAGCCTTCCATCAAATATACCAGCAAAGTCACGGCACCAAGCCTTGATCCGTAGGCCAGACCGACAATCAAGATTGCAAAACTCTGCATAGTCATCGGCACCGGCCACATCGGTACACTCAACCGAGCACTGACTGCGATGAAGATGGTTCCTCCCAACACGAGGAAGGCCCGAAGCAGGAATTTGCGAAATTCCGCCGAGCGGCGGTTCGAACGATCAAAGGCAGCGTGTGGCGTCATTGAATTCTCCGTCATTTCAGCAGGATAATAGTTCAGCGTGATGCTTGTCGATAAAACCGGTATGCACGTCGCCATCGGCAAAGGCCGGATTTGCCAGACATGCCATCAGGAATTGGAGGTTTGTCTTGAGACCTTCGACCTGAATAGCGCTCAGTGCACCGATTGCACGATGGCGCGCCTCCTCTCGGGTCGCCCCCCAGACAATTACTTTCGCAAGCATCGGATCATAGAAAGGAGTGACACTGTCGCCGGCTCTGTAGCCGCTATCGATACGTATATATTCAGAATCCTGTGGTATATTGAACACAGTCAAGTCACCCGGTGATGGCATAAACCGTTTGGCCGGATTTTCCGCGTAGAGGCGGCACTCGATAGCGTGGCCGCGCGACTGAAATTCATCTTGACTGACAGCTTGTAGCTTTCCGCGCACCAGATCAATTTGCATCTTCACCAAATCGCACCCCACAACCATTTCCGTGACGGGGTGCTCGACCTGAATTCGCGTGTTCATCTCCAAAAAGAAGAACTCGAGACTGTCAGCGTCGACAATGAATTCCACCGTGCCGGCGCCACCGTACGAGACCGCCTGTGCAAGCTTGACAGCGGCCTCGGCCATAGCATTCCTGACCGTTACTGGCAGACCCGGCGCAGGACTTTCTTCAATCACCTTTTGAAAGCGGCGCTGAACGGAGCAGTCGCGTTCATAGAAATGCACTGCTTTCCCGTCGCCGAAACCAAAAATCTGCAATTCAATGTGTCGCGCCCTTGGGACAAATCTTTCCAGAAATACCGATCCGTCCCCGAATGCGCGTGACGCCATTGATTGCGTGGCCTCCACGGTCTCCAGCAAATTCGCCAGGGAGTCGACCCTGCGCATGCCAATACCGCCGCCGCCAGCCACCGCCTTGACGAGAAGCGGGAAGCCCACGGCCATTGCGGCTTCTTCAACACCGGCCGTCGTGCCGGGGTCGAACCGCTCTGAACCTGGCACGACAGGTACACCAGCCTTCCTGGCAACTTCACGTGCGCGCTGCTTGTCTCCCATAAGTTCGATCACTTCTGGCGACGGACCTATCCATGTCAGACCCGCAGCTTTCACGTCTCTGGCAAAATCCGCATTTTCCGCAAGAAATCCGTAGCCGGGATGGATTGCATCGGCACCCGCCTGAGCCGCCGCATCGAGAATCGCTTCCGATTTGAGGTAGCTGTCGCGCGCAAGAGAAGGACCGATGCAAATGGCCGTGTCCGCAGCCTCAACATGAAGGGCCGTTTTATCCGCCTCCGAGTAGACAGCCACGGTCCCGATGTTCAACGCTCGACAGGTGCGGAAGATGCGCAATGCGATCTCCCCTCGATTTGCAACGAGAACTTTGTGCATCGGATCAAACCTCGAGGCGTGCAACAACGGTGCCTTCGGTGGCAATATCACCTTCCGCGACCAGGATTTCGACTAGCCGCCCACTTTCTATCACCGATACTGGAATCTCCATTTTCATCGATTCCATGATCAGAATAGTGTCATCCTCTTCGAGCTGGTCACCAATCTTGGCGACGATCTTCCAGATGCTTCCTGTAATTTCAGTTTTAATTTCAACGAGACTCATCGCCTTGTACCTCCTGGAACGCAATGGCTAGTCTATGTCACCTTTCTAGTAGTTGCAATAGCTACTACAAAAATTCATAAATTTGATTCTCCTCGGGAAAACCTAGATCCCGCCTCGCTGCACTTAATCCCGTGACCGCTCGCGTTGACCCTTTTCTAAAATTACCATATAGACAGACAATCAGATAATCTGATCTATTTTACATTTTGTGTAGAAGCGTCTTCCAGAGTGATTGAACAAGCTGGGATGACCTGTTGCGACACTGTCGCTCTGTATTACATACAAACGGGATTGCGTTGGGAGTGAACAATTCGGCTAAAGGCAAAGCGCAGCGGTTGTTGAAATTCGGACTGGCGCTTGCCATTGGTACAATGGGCGGCGCGACCTTCAATTATTTCGGGCTCCCCTTGGCATGGATGCTCGGTTCCATGTGCGCTTGTACTTTCGCGTCTCTTCTAAAAGTGCCGGTTGCACCGCTGCCCAAGGTCCAGCCCGTCATAACTGCGGTGCTCGGCGTTCTTCTGGGTGCCGGGTTCACACCCGATCTGATCCTGTCCATGTTGGATTGGCTACCTTCTTTGGTTGGGCTTATGATCTTTACCATTGTCAGCGCGATGATCGGGCCATTCTATTTTCGGTTTGTCGGGCGCCTCGATAAGCCCACCGCCATGCTGTCGGCCATGCCTGGGGGGCTTGTGGAGATGACAACACTTGGCCAGGAAAACGGTGCCGACGTTACGGTGATCGCGCTCGTCCAAGCCTCACGCATCCTCCTCGTGGTTGTCAGCGTGCCTTATTTGATCTGGCTTGTGACTGGCATCCCGGTCCCGTATGGAATTGCAGCGTCAAAGGCATCGGTTTTTGACGTTTCCACCATGACATACCTCTCGCTTGTATTTCAGATGCTGACCGGGATGGCTCTTGGTAAAGTGTTGCGGCTGCCAGCCCGTAGCCTGTTGGGTCCTATGTTGATCAGCGGAATCCTGCATGCAAGCGGAATGAGCAAGTTGCAACCGCCGGGAGACCTCATCGTCGTTGCGCAGCTGGTTCTGGGTACGCTCGTAGGAAGCCGTTTTGCCGGAATATCGCCAACTTTGGTCCTGAGAATTCTGCTGCTGAGCGCCGGCTATGTGTTTCTCTTTTTGCTGGCAGCCGTTTTCTTTGCAAAGGTCCTTGCCAATCTTTACAACTACGATGTGGGACCGCTGTTGCTGAGTTATGCGCCCGGTGGAGTGACCGAGATGAGCCTCATTGCATTATCGATGCAAACCGACGCGGCCTTTGTATCGGGTCATCATATCATACGCATGATGATCGTTGTTGCTTTCGCCGGATTGATACTAAAATACGGCAACATGAACTCTCGTGCGGCCGCAGCTTCAAAATCCGCGCAGGACGATCAATGCTTCGATCATGCCGACAAGGGTCGCGAGACTACCAGCCCATCAGACTCAAGAACACAAAGGAAGAACTCGCCGTGAGCAGAACCGACCTCATCATTGAAGAAGCCCGTTTGAATAATGGGCGCAATTTGACCCATAAGCGCGGCGAAGAATTGGCGCATGAAATCGAGGCACTCATGGATGCCTCGCGCGAACTAAGGAAGTTGTTGTCCTTCGATGATCAAGCCAGCGATTTCATGGCTGTCGCGATCGAAACATCGCCGATGGCGGGCAGACCGCGGAAATAGCTTACGACCGCGATCCCCGGCGCATCCACTGATCACCTTATCCGACCGCGGCTTTGCAGTCTCTGTGTTCAGCGACCCGGGCGATCAGTTCCCCTTTAGAACGGGTCTGGCCTTGTGCCAGTTGGTTGCTTGTTGATAGGCATGGACGCAGCCCAGAAGCAGGTCTTCGCAAAACGTCGGCCCAATCAGTTGCGCCGATACCGGCAATCCGCTGGCAAACCCACAGGGAAAGCTTAATCCGGGAACGCCCAGATAACTGGCCCAGCGGGTGCAACGCGTAACACTATCGATGATCGACGGTGCGGCCGCCGCATCATCAATACTAGTTTCAGCAATTGTCGGTACAGGTCCGGTCAGAACCGGCACATAGAGTGCATCGCAACCTGTTTCAAAGACGGCGGCATGAAAGTCTCGCAGCAACACTGGTCGCAAATTGAGCGCCTCGATATATGAGGTCGCCGGGATATGAAATCCTGCCTCGATTCGCGCCAGCGTGGAGAGATTGTAATCCTGCGGCCGCTCTTGAATCCAGCGCCCATGCAGCGCGGCAGCTTCGGCTTTGTTGATGAGATTGGTCAATCGGTAAATCGGACCAGGATCGGGTATCGACAGGTGTTTTATAGTTGCCCCAAGGTCTCGCATTTGAGCAATGGCTCCCTCGTGAAGAGGACGAATGCTTTCCTCCAGTTCATTGTAGAAGTGATTGTCCGGCACACCGATCGTCACACCTTTGAGATTGCTTCTGAGCGCATCCTGATAGTTCGGGACGTGCACGTCGGCAGTGGTGGAGTCACGCAAATCCCGACCGGCTATGGCTTGCATGATGATTGCGCAGTCCTGAGCTGTTCTGGCCAGAGGTCCGAAAACATCGAGCGACCAGCAGCGCGGCATGCCGCCAAACCGACTGACACGACCGTAAGTCGGCTTAAGCCCGGTCACACCGCAGATACCCGCAGGCAACCGAATGGATCCGCCGGTATCCGATCCCAGCGACCCGTAAACAAACCGGGCAGAGACCGAAGCGCCGGAACCACTGGACGAGCCACCCGAAATTCGGTTGAGATCCCAAGGATTGCGGCAAGCGCCGTAATGATCGTTCTGCCCAGTCGGTCCGGCGGCAAATTCGGCCATGTTGAGCCAGCCGAGCGTCACGCTACCTGCCTCCGACAGTTTCACCAGTACGGTGGCCGTTCGGTCAGCGGAAATATTGGATAGAATGCGGGAGCCGCCAGTACTGACCTCGCCGTCTCGATAAAACATATCCTTGTGAGCCAAGGGTATGCCATGAAGCGGTCCGCGCCACTGACCGCGCCCGATTTCGGCATCGCTCGCCTTGGCCGCATTCAGTGCGCCTTCATGGTCGACCCTAAGAAAGGCATTGACTGAGCTGTTGTGAGCGTCAATCGAATCCAGACAAGCTTCGGTGGCTTCTACTGACGTCACTTCCCGGCTGCGAATTTTGGTAGACAAAGCCGAGAGGCTAAGATTCAGTAATTCTTGTGACATTAATTATCTCTAACTTAGCAGGTTGGGAAGGAAGGTCACGACCTCTGGAAAGACAATCAATATGACGACTTCCAACAGCATTAATGCAAAAAAAGGAGCTGATGCCCGAGCAACCCGAACAATGTCATCACCGGAAATGGCCTGTACAACGAAAAGATTGAAACCAACCGGCGGCGTTATCTGTGACATTTCGACGAGAATTACGAGATAGATACCGAACCAAAGCAGGTCGACTCCGACGGCTTGGACCGCGGGCAGTATCACAGCAGCGGTCAGCACGATGATTGATATCCCGTCGAGAAAGCAGCCTACTATGATAAAGAACACCGTTAAAATGGCCAGCAGCGAATAGGCCGTGAAGCCTTGGTCGGCTATCCAGGTACTCAGGGTGACTGGAATACCGCTGAACCCCATCGCCACCGAAAAGAACGCGGCAGTCGCCATGATGAAGCCAATCATGCACGTCGTATGGGTGGCGGCAACCAATGCATCAGTGAAGGATCTGCGATTGAGCGAGCGTTGAGCAATGCTGATGGCCAATGCTCCCATAACGCCTACGGCTGCTGCCTCTGTCGGCGTTGCGACCCCCGAATAGATCGACCCGATGACGAAGACGATGAGCAGCAGCACCGGCAGCAGATGTCGCGTCGCAGCCACACGTTTCCAAAACGGCAACCTCGCCGCCGATGGCGGAGCCACCGAGGGATCGCGCAAGGCGCGAACGGCGATGTAGGCCGCAAACAAAAACATCAACAGCAATCCCGGCAGCAATCCGGCAAGAAAGAGCCGGGCGATCGAGACCTCCGCTGCGATGCCGTAGACAATGAGCACGATGGAGGGCGGAATGAGCATGCCCAGCGACCCGGCTGCGGCAAGACTGCCGACCGACAGTCTTCGATTGTAGCCGGCACGCTCCAGTTCCGGCAGGGTGAGACGACCGACCGTCGCCGCTGTGGCTGCCGATGAACCGGAGACAGCTGCAAAGATGCCGCAACCTATGACATTGATGTGAAGCAAACGCCCGGGGAGCCGGTTGACCCACGGAGCAACACCGCGAAACATATTCTCGGCCAGCTTGGTGCGAAACAGGATTTCTCCCATCCAAATGAACAGCGGCAGCGCAGTCAGGTTCCAATTGGCCATCGCCCCCCACACAGTGGATGCAAGCACCCGGCCGACCGGTGCGCTTGAGTAAAACTCCATGCTCGCTATGCCGATGGCCAGCAGGGAAAGCGCCACCCACACACCTGAGCCCAGAAGGACAAAAAAAAGCATCACTATGCCGGTGCCAATAATCCACGAAATCATCAAAGTTCTCCTGCTTCGTGGATTTCCTGATTGTTGCGTCTTGCGCGCAGATTGTCGGGTGTGGATGTGATGGTGGCGAACAAATCGTCGATAAGTGCGATCAGGAACACTATCAGGCCGATTCCCATCGTGCTTTGTGGAATCCACATTGGCGTCTTGATCATGCCGGTCGCGACGTCTCCGAAGGCATAACTGTCATAGGCGAAATTGATGGCCCAATAGCCAAAATAGGCGGTCAGACAGACAGCAACGACATGGCAGAAAACATCACAGATCCAAGCGGCCCTGACCGGAAGTGCATTCAGTATCAGCAACACCCGGATAAGGGCCCCAGACTTAAGGGCTGGTGCGAGCCCCAGAAAAATGACGGCCACCACGCTGTAGGCTGCAAAATCGTCTACGCCCGGCGCTACAACGCCGATCATACGCGAGCCCATCTGCGTTACGACCATCAAGAGAATGATTATCATGACTGCGGAGGAGCCGATGTTTGCAACGGTGTATAGCCTGTCTAAAAACCGCCTCAGCCCAGATGGAAGTCCGGGCTGAGGCGCTCTCGCGGTTGCTCGGGAAGGAAGCATTTATTGCCGCGCTTGCTCGTAGGCGCTGAGAACGGCTTGGCCATCGGCACCCGTCTGTTCGGTCCATTTCTGGAGCATGTTCTGACCAATCTTCCTGAACTCGCCCATGAGTTCTTCTGGAGGACTGACCACTTCTACGCCATTGTCGCGAAGCTGCTGATCAGCCTTCTTGGTTGCCTCGACCGCCATCGAGAAAGAGCGTTTCTCCGCGGCCTGAGCAGCCTTGGTGATGGTGTCCCGCGTGTCGGCGTCAAGCGCATCCCACATTTCGGTATTCACGAAAATCGCATTGAGCGGATACCAGGCCCGGGTGTCGTAGGCATACTTGATGTAGTCCCAACCCTTCAGGTTGGCGGTGGTGACATTGGAAGTGTACATTCCATCAATGATCCCTGTCAGAAAGGCCTGCGGAATGTCAGCAGTTTCAACGCGAACGCCAGTTGCGCCCATCTGGCTGACCAACTCCGCTGTATTGGGATCCTGAACGCGGAACTTGGTGCCGCCGAGCCCGGCAAAGTTCTCGATCGGTACGCGGGTGAACAGGGACTGGCCCGGCCAGCAATTGATATAGAGAAGTGTGAGACCGTCTTTCGCGAGACGTTCGGCGGTCGCGTCTCTTGCGGAATTCCAAAGCGTCTCCGCATCCTTGATGTCATCGGTCAAGAACGGCATCATGGCCAGGCCAAACATCGGATCATCATTGGTCATGGACCCGAGCAGAATTTCGCCCAAAGCAATCTGCTTGCTGCGAACCGCCCGCTTGATTTGCGGAAGCTTGTAAAGAGATGCGCCGGCGTGAACCTTGATGTCAACGGCACCATCGGTGCCCGAGCGAATTTCGTCGGCAAATGTCTTGGTATTGGCAGTCACATAACTGCCATCGGGATATGGCGAAGCCAAAATCCATTCGGCAGCCTGCGCCTTGGCAGAAATCGCCAAGGTTATTGTTGCCAAGCAAACAAGTTTAAATAATTTGTGCATCGAGCTCTCCTCACACTTGCGGCAAACGACAAAAATGTCATATTGTCCTACGATATATAAATATGTATTTGCATCAGGGTCAACGAAGAAAAGCAAGATTGCCAGAATGAGTCCAAACCGCAAAACACCAGATCACCCAACAAATCCGTGGATTCCCTTCCGGTTGATGCCGGATTCGCCATCACTCGTGCCGCCACAGCCTGGTCGGCCGTTGATCGTGCATGTCGTGGTCAATGTTGAGTGCTGGCCGTTCGATCAACCCATGCCGCGCACACTCCTTTCGGCACCGCACGGCCGCAATCCTCTACCTGATATCGCGAATTTTTCCTGGGCCGAATACGGACTTCGACTGGGCTTGCCGCGGATTGCCCGAGTCCTGGCCGAACGCGGGATCGTCGCCAGCGCCGCGATGAATGCGGCAATCATCGATTTTTATCCACGTTGCGCCGAACTTGTGGTCGAACAAAAGTGGGAGATCATCGGCCATGGCGTTTTTCAACGTTCGCTGGTGGCCGAACCAGATGAAAGGGCGGTCATTGAGCGCGCATTGGAAATGGTACGAAAATATACCGGCAAGACCCCACGTGGATGGTTGGGACCGGGCTTTGGCGAAACTCCGGAAACTCCGCATATTCTGCGCGAACAGGGGGTCGACCATATCTATGACTGGATGTTTGACGATATACCATGCTGGATCGAGACGCGTTCCGGGAAGATGATCGCCATGCCTTACGCGTTAGAACTCAATGATGTGACAATTTTTGCGCAAGAGCGCCACCCCAGTCCAGCCTTCCTTGAACGTTATCGCGATACGGTAGAAATGCTTGAACCGGAACTGGCGCACAGTCCCCGAATTCTAACCCTGGGTTTGCATCCCAATATCATGGGTGTACCCCACCGTCTGAAATATCTCGCGGCTACGCTCGACATGCTCGTCGCCCGCCCAGATACGATTTTCATGACGTCAAACCAGATTGCAGACTGGTTCAAGGCTCAGGAGTGAACCGCGGTGTTCGATTTCTCCTGCGAAGAGCGTACGAACTGATCGCAGGAGAATCTGGAACTGGACAGGCGGGGTCCTTGGGCCGCGCCTTCAGGATGTGGGAGCAAGATACTTGTCGGTCTCCATCGTCCGATGGTCGCGTGCCGTCCATTTGCCGAGACCTACGGCAGTAAAGAAATTATAGAGCATATTGTTGAATAGTCCTGGCTCTTCAAGTTGAATTGTATGGCCGACCCTGGGCAGGACGCAAAAACCGCAGGTCGGAATATTTTTCTTCATGAATACTCCCGGCATCAGTGTCTGTTCGTCCTCGTCTCCGGTAATTAACAGTACCGGCACTGTCATCTCGCGGAATTCCTCGGCGAAGTCGAGCACCGTTGGGCGCGCGGCAACCACATGGCGCAGGGTCAGCGCGCGACCGACTCGCGACAGACTTCGAAACTGATCGGCAAATTCCTGCCAACCCCGTGGATCCTTGAGTTTGAATTGCACACGCGTCGCTCCGTTTGAATAGCGGTCCGATGCAGCATCTGCCGTTTCATCATTTTCCAAGGCGTCCGCAAACTCATTGAAATTGCGCTTGTGTATTTCGTCCCAGCCCTTCTCAGCGCCATATCCGCAACACACAGGCGTAGCAGAAAGTGCGCGATCTGGATGACGCATGGCGAAAAAGAGTGAAGTGAAGGACCCCATCGAAAAGCCGACCACGTGCGCCTTCTCGATCTGCAGATGGTCAAGCAACGCCAAAACGTCTGCAACGGCGATGTCGAGGCTATAGCACGAAGCATCCTGAGGAACGTCCGAGGGCGGATAGCCGCGAGCATTGAAAGTAATAACGCGGAAGTGGTGCGAAAAATATCTGACCTGCGGCTCCCAACTTCGTATGTCCCCTGCAAATTCATGGCAGAATATGATCGGAATACCCGACCCTACCTCTTCGAAATAGAGGTTCACACCACCCTTGCCTTTGAAAAACCCGGTCTTTGAAGACATTTGCGATCAACCCTCCTTAGGACATCGAACGTTCAAAAATAAAATGGACAAAACGCGAAACCGGTCCGCAACAGAGCGTTCGACCGGCGGCCTTGAGCTTTAATATACGGCTCTTTTCTCGCAACAGACATCGGTGCAAGGAACCACATCTTAGACCCGGACATTTTATCATATTGTCTGTTCGTCTGTCAAAATATTGATTTCTGTTTCAAGAAATGCCATGGTGGCGCCAATTGTAAGGGAATGGGGTTTGCGCGTGTTGGAACGGATCCAGAAAACTTCTGAAGTTTCGCAAAAACTATCTGACAAAGTTCGCATCGATCGGCTTGTGGTTCTATTTTCACAGTTCAAAGCCCTGTCTGATGTTTCTCTGACAATCGGTGACCGGGAATTTGTCTGCCTGATCGGACCGTCAGGTTGCGGGAAAACAACATTGCTGAACACCATTGCCGGCTTTGTGAAGGCAAGCCAAGGCGAGGTCTCCGTGAATGGCAAGGTTGTCACGCAGCCAGGACCGGACCGCGGTGTCGTCTTCCAGGAATATGGGCTGTTCCCATGGTTCACGGTGGAACAAAATGTCCAATACGGGCAGCGTCTCAAGGGTGTCCGAGGTAAGGAGCTTGAAGATATTTCTCGCTATTACCTTTCGCTTGTACATCTCGAGCATGCTGCCAAAAAATATCCGACACAGCTTTCGGGTGGCATGCGCCAGCGCGTAGCGCTTGCACGTGTTCTTGCCAATAAACCTGACATCATGTTGATGGATGAGCCATTTGGCGCCCTCGACGAGATGACACGCGAATTATTGCAGGACGAACTGCTCAACATCTGGGAAATCGAGCGCCGAACGTGCGTTTTTGTCACCCATTCGATCAGCGAAGCCATCTTTCTCGCTGATCGTATCGTTGTAATGGCATCCGCCCCAGGACGAATCGCTCGCATATTCGAGAATCCGTTGGCCCGCCCGCGTGATCGCACTTCGCCGGAATATTTCGAGACATTTCGTGAACTCAACGAACAGTTGCGATTTGAAATTGCCGCTGCAAAGAAATCTGAGCGAGGGGCCGACTGATGAGCGGAATGAAAGATCCGGTTGCTGCTGAGAAGCGCTATACAAAGAAGGTCGACGCCATCCTTGCGGCCGTCGCGATTATCGGGTGCCTTCTTATTTGGTGGGGTATCGCCAAGCTAGGCGTGGTTGACCGCGTCCTTTTGCCCGCCCCGGACGAAGTGCTGACTGCCTTTGTGGCATCGATTCGTTCTGGCTCGCTTTGGATCAATACCTGGGCGAGCTTGCGTCGCGTAGTCGAGGGTTTTGTCCTCGGCTTCAGCGTTGCAGTTCCGCTTGGCATTCTCATGGGAAACTCTCGGATAGCGCGTGGCCTGGTCGAACCGATAATCGAGCTTGTTCGCCCCATCCCTCCGATTGCCATCATTCCAATTGCAATTTTGTGGTTCGGTATCGGCGAGATTTCGAAGGTTTTCATCATTGCCTATGGTGCCTTTTTTCCAATTCTTGTGAACACAATGGCTGGCTTTCGCGAAGTCGATCCGGTGCTGGTCCGGGCAGCCAAGATGCTTGGCGCGAACCGTTGGGAAACCTTCCGCGATGTCGTGCTTCGATCAGCCTTGCCGTTCATTATCGTCGGATCCCGCCTGGGAATGGGGCTCGCCTTTATCGTGCTGGTTGCGGCAGAACTCATCGCTTCCAGCGAAGGGCTGGGATTCTTGATTAACGACGCCCGCTATAATTTCCGCACGGATCAGGTGTTTCTCGGGATGATCCTGATCGGTGTCTTAGGCTTCGCTCTGAACAAATTGCTAATCGAGATCGAACGCCGGCTACTACGCTGGCGTTCAATGGGAGTTTAACCGTCCACATGGACAAAACAGGAGAGTGATTACAATGAATTTGAAACACCAACGGAATTTCATTCAGATTCTCGCGGCGGCATTGATTGGCACGTGCCTGGCCTGGCCGGCGCAAGCGCAGGTGGCGGTGGCGATCGGCACCGCGAAAGACCCGAATCTGGCTGCACAGTTGCAGATTGCAAGCGCCAAGGGTTACTTTTCTGAAGTGGGCATCGATGCCACTATCAGTGATTTTCCTTCCGGCGGCGACATGATGGCTGCCTTTGTCGGAGGCAGCGTACAGATGGCGACAGCCGGGTCGACTCCCGTCCTCCTCCTAGCATCACGCCCCTATCCGATTGCCATCGTCAGTCAGATTTCGGATATTTCCGGAGCTCAGCAGTTGCTCGTCCACGATGATGTCAACACGCTCGAGGAATTATACGGCAAGAAAATCGGCATGCTGAAGGGAACAGCTTCCGAAGCATTGTTCAACTCCATTGTAAGGGATTATGGACTGGACGCCGGAAAATTTGAAACAGTTAACCTCGGGCCAACCGAAATGTTGACGGCCTTTGTGCGCAAACAGGTCGATGCGGTCGCGCTTTGGGAACCGCATTCAACGCGCGCTCGCGAAGCCGGCAGCGGCAAGACACTCGTAAGCGGGACGCGTTCCTTCATTCCCGGCAAGGAAGAAGCCCGTCGGGTCTACGGCGACCACGCCGTACTATTCACCTCCGAGGAATTTGCCAAGTCCAACAAGGAGACGGTCGAAAAGGTGATCACCGCGCTCGCCAAGGCCAATGACTATCTGCGCACCAACCGCGAGGAAGCCGTCGCTGTTCTGGCCGAAGCTTTCCAGCTCACTCCTGATCAAATGAACGATATAGTGGACGTCAATGACTACACGCTCGCGATCAACGATCAGATGGTCGGCGACATGAACTCGCTGGGAGCGTTTCTCGCGGCACAGGGTAAGACTGCCGAAGGTTTGGAGGTTCGCAACTGGATCAACACCGACGCGCTACATGCGGTTAACCCCGATCTGGTCGAGATCAAATAGAGCTGTAAACTGCGGCGCAAGCCCACAATAGCTCGAGCGCAGCACGGGGACCCCAAGAAGATGATCCGAGCTGGCGCGCACTGACCAGCAAACCCGGATTGCAGCGGCCGAAACGCCGCTGCATTCTATTTCTAACAAACCGGGCGATGGATCAACGCTGAGCCTCTCCTTTGTTGTCCACGTTTACAAGCTGATGTTCAGTCCCGATGAATCCTGACATGATCGTATCAAGTCAGGTAACGAATGAGCTGCGGGACAAGTACTTCATGGAAGTGCCACAACAGCTGCTGCGGTCCGTCGCGAGCAATACAAGATAGTCAAGAGAGCGTGAAAGCACTGACACGTTGGAACGCGGACCAGTCGTCCAGAGCCTCGGCAAGTTTGACATCGGACAGGTCATACCAAACCGCAATCAGCAACGCCTTGAAAATCGCCAATAGGGGCCAAGCCGGCGCATCTTTGAGCGAAGAGAAATGTCGTCAAGCTGATGCTCGACCGCCGCCCAGTCGAGCAGTTTTGAAAGATCATCCAGAGACGAAGCCGTTAAAGCCTGCCGTCTGCAAATACAAAAGATTCTTGATCAGCACGACGACAGGTCATTGTTCACTTCATACTCGATACGGGCTTGAATTCGCTCTGACAAAGGTGAATCAGTGCAGATCATTCGGATCACCAACTGTCCTCCGGTAAAATGTCCTGCAAGACGGATTGGCCCCTTGATTTGGACGCAAAAAACGCGGCGCCTTCCTGGTGATGTCCGAGATACTCGAAACGATACCAATAAACGCCATGGACAAAGACCAACAACCCCTTGTGTTCACCGTCGCGGCCGACAACCTCAATATGGTTCCTCTATTTCTGACCATATGACACATCGAAAAAGGCACCATCCAGTTTCAGCATTTCCTTTCGAAAGCAGGTCAGTCCGTTTCAGCCAGAGTTGCGGCATCAGGAATATGATCCGCATGGGCGTAGGCAAATTCCAGTCAGTGATGGTAAGGAACTGCATGGGAAGAGACTAGTAATAGAGCGAAACCGAATGTTTGGCTTCGGCGAAAAACAGCCAACGTTCGGAAAAGAGTCCCGTTATGATTGATGCGAAACCTATGGCCATCAGCATCGACACGTAACCGGTCGACAGAGCAAGAAAACATAAGATCAGCGGAACCGCCAGACCAAATACCAGTGCAATAATACGCAGTTTGGCGGCATGTTTGCGGCCAATTTGATGTACCATTTCCTTGGTCAGGTAATTTTCACCGGAATGGGGCTTTTCCAACAACCTCACCTTGCCAAGATGGCCCAGTCCGGTAGCAGTTCCGGTATTGGAGCCCGTTTCAGAAAAACCGATTTTTAAGCTGCGGTTCCACCACATGATTTTGGTGACCCAGGCCACGATCAGGGCAATGGCTGCCATAATCGAAACCGGCAAGCCAAGGATATCCCTGGCTGATCCAACGGCGCTCGCAAGCACCAGCGCTGTCGCCAGAGAAAAAGCCAAGTAACATACAGGTGTCAATTTGGAGTGCCAGGACGGAACTGTCTTCAGTTGGGCATAGATCATTGCAGTGGCAAAAACAGTCAGCGCGGCAAGCGCTGCCACCAGATATCCCAACCAGGGTATTCTTGTGTCCATAAACATCCAGGCGAGGCTATAAACACCAAACAGGCAAAGAGTCACAACGGCCAGCACGCCTTCTCTGGAAAGCCAGGAAGAGCGCCACTGTGAAAAAGCCCGCCAGGCGCGCTCGGAATGACCCAAATGAAATGTCGATGAAACCAGCCCTGCGGCGCAAAGGCCCCCGGCCAAAAGGGAAACAAGGAAAACAGGTAGTAATCCCTCATGCATCTGCCAACCCAGGCCTATAAGCGCAATGAGGCCATAGCCCACGCCTGAAATGACTGTAAAGAAGATGACTGATATTGCTGGATGCATTTTTATTATCCGAGTTTTTCAAGAGCGCGGTCTATCCAGCCAAGCAGGCCTTCACCGGCTTTGGGTATGAAGGCTGGCGCGATAGCAACAGGCGCATCGGGTCTGGTTTTTGGTCGTGGCGGCAAATATTTGTTGACCGGCTTGGTATCCATCTCAGGCATCAGGTCATAGCCGCCGCGTTCGCGGGTCATGATTGAAACAGCGGATTGGGGGTCAGCAAAATCACCGAAATGACGGGCATTGGCCGGGCAGGTTCTGACACATGCAGGGGTGCGATCAATTTCGGGGATGTTTTCGTTGTAAATGCGATCCACGCAGAGGGTGCATTTTTTCATAACATTCTCGACAGGATCCATCTCACGCGCACCATAGGGACATGCCCAGGCGCACAATCCGCAGCCTATGCATTTATCTTCCTCGACTAGAACAATGCCGTCTTCCGTGCGCTTGTAACTTGCGCCGGTCGGACAGACTGTGACGCAGGGCGCATCTTCGCAATGGAGGCAGGATTTGGGAAAGTGGACGATATGGGCCTGGCCGTTTTTGCTTGCATCTTGCGGCGTAATTTCGAAGCTATGAATGCGATTGAGCCATGCACCGGAAGGACTGTCGCCATAGGGCTCCGTGTCACTCAGTGGTGAGCCGTGACCTCCAGTGTTCCACTCCTTGCAATTCACCACGCAGGCATGGCAGCCAACACAAACATCAAGATCGATGACCAGTCCGAGTTTTTTTTCAGTGGATTGGGGCAGCAGGGTCATTTCGTCCACTCCTTGCCATATTCCAGCGTGTCATTGGGTTTTGGTACAGGACTGTCTTGCGCTTTAAATTGGGGAAGACTTACGGCCTCACCAGCCTCGGTTTTTTCGACGCGAACCCGAAGGTCGAACCAGGCCGCCTGTCCAGTAATCGGATCGGAGTTGGACCATCGATGGCCATCGCCCTTGGCTGGCAGCAGTTCATTGATAATGTGATTGAGCAGGAAGCCCTTGGTGGTTTCCGGTGCTCCGTCAGACAGCCCCCAGGCTCCCTTGCGTTTGCCGATGGCATTCCAGGTCCAAAGTGTCTTGTTGTTCACCGCTTCCATGCGCGCAACGGGTACCTTGATCCTGCCATGGGGCGAGATGATCCAGGCCCAGTCACCATCGGCAAGGCATGCCTCATCGCAGATTTCAGCGGGAATATACATCGGGTTGGAGCCATGAATCTGGCGCAGCCAGGCATTTTGCGAACCCCATGAATGGTACATCGCCGCCGGACGTTGGGTCAGGGCATGGTAGGGGTATTCCGCCGTATCGATGGCAGCGCCTTCAAAAGGCGGGTACCAGTCCGGCAACGGGTCAAAACAATTCAGTATGCGCTCGCGATGGCTTTCAGGAGCTTTTGGCTCTGCCTTGCCTTCGGCACAGAGCCGGAATTGTTGCATGGGTTCCAGATACAATTGAAAGACATTTTCTACCGGCGCGTCCTGCAAGCCCATCTTTATCGCAAAATCCTGCCAGGCCTTGTTGGCATGTTTGAAATACAGCGCCTCTTTGGGAACATGGGTTTCTGAAAAACCGCCATTTTCAATGTAACGATTGATCTGATCAGGATTGGGTTCGCCGCGGCCGGTCTTGCTGCCGTCTGCGCCGCGCCATCCGGCCAGTGGGCCGATGCCAGGCTTGCGCTGGTGATTGGTAATATAATCGGCGTAATCACTGTACTTGGTCGTTCCCTCTTCATTGATCATACCGGGCAGGGCGAGTCGTCCGCCAAGGTCCAGCAGGACCGACTGAAAGCCGCGCACTTCCCTTCCCTCTTCAAGGCCTGGATCCATTACCGGCCAGCGGATCGCGTCGCACATGGCTTCGGGTTCGGAGATTGGACGGTCGAGCATGGAGATTGCGTCATGGCGCTCAAGATAGGTTGTATCGGGCAGAATTAGATCAGCAAAGGCAACCATCTCTGATGAATAGGCATCTGAATAAATGATTTTCGGAATGATGTATTCGCCGTTTTCGTCCTTGTCGGTGAGCATTTTCATGACCCCGTCGGAATTCATCGATGAGTTCCAGGACATGTTTGCCATATACATGAAGAGAACATCGATGCCGTAAGGGTCTTTGGCATGGGCATTTGCAATGACCATATGCATCAGGCCGTGGGAAGACATCGGGGCATCCCATGAAAACGCCTTGTCGATGCGCTGGGGCGATCCGTCCTCATGGATCAGCAAATCCTGTGGCGATCGCAAAAAGCCCAGATGCGGACCGGGCAAGGGCTGGTTCGGCCTATTGCCGCCATGGGGTTTCGGCTGGGCTGAAACTGGACGCGGATAAGGTGGTTTGAAACGGAAACCGCCGGGGCTGTCGATAGAGCCCAACAGGATTTGCAGCAGATGAATGGAGCGGCAGGTCTGGAAGCCGTTGGAATGAGCTGAGATGCCACGCATGGCATGGAAGGCAACCGGCCGGCCGATCATCTTGTCGTGCTTTTCGCCTTTCATGTCCGTCCACGGCTGGTTGACGATGACTTCCTTTTCAAAGGCAGCTTCTGCGATTTCAGCGGCAAGGCGTTTGATCTGGTTGGTCGGAACGCCGGTTTCAACTGTTACGTTTTCAGGGGCATATTTTTCATCAAGATATTTCGTGGCCAGCAGCTCGAAAGCAGGCACTGCTGAAGGTTTGCTGGGGCCAAGATTTACTTCGCCTTTAAGGGCGGGTTTGACGCCCTGTGTATCATAGGAGACGAGCTTGCCGCTGTTGCGATCCATCACGAGGGCATTGCCGTCCTTGTCTCTTGCAAACAGACCATGATCTTTGCCGCCGGGATTATTGATGACGAGCCATGGGGCATTGGTGTAGCGGATCAGATAATCCAGATCGACCTTGCCCGCCTTCAACAATTCATGGACGATAGCCAAAACAAACAAGCCGTCGGTGCCGGGAGTTATTGCCACCCATTCATCAGCGATTGCGTTATATCCGGTGCGCACCGGATTCACGCCGACGATCTTCTTGCCGCGTTCTTTCAGCTTCGAAAGACCCAGTTTGATGGGATTGGAATCATGGTCTTCCGCAACGCCGAAAATCATGAAAAATTCTGATTTTTCCCAATCGGGCGCGCCGAATTCCCAGAAAGCACCACCAAATGTGTAGATGCCGCCAGCTGCCATGTTGACCGAGCAGAAGCCGCCATGAGCCGCAAAATTTGGTGTGCCATATTGTTGGGCCCACCAGCCGGTCATTGATTGGCTTTGGTCGCGGCCTGTGAAGAAGGCGAGTTTCTTTGGGTCGGATTTGCGCACATCGCCGAGCCATTTGGTAGCGGTATCCAGGGCCTCATCCCATTCAATTTCTACGAACTTGCCTTCTCCGCGTGCGCCAACCCGCTTCAACGGTTTTTTCAGCCGCGCCGGGGAATAGTGTTGCATGATCCCAGCGGATCCCTTGGCGCACAACACACCCTTGTTGATCGGGTGATCGCGATTACCTTCGATATAACGGATTTTGGGTTTGCCATCCTCGCCCTTGCGCAGATGCACATTGATGCCGCAGCGGCAGGCGCACATATAACAGGTGGTTTTGCGAATCTCATCTGAAACATGGGGTGATTTTTCAATCTTTTCTGCCATTACTGCCATTCAATGTCTCCGTTGTCATATTGTCCATCATTTCTGATGCCAGCTATTTCATGCGGCAAACGATGAGGGCTTGCCGGTTGGCCGGTCAGACCAGCAGTATGACTGACAGTCTTACGGAAGAAGCAGAATTTTGCCGCTGTGGGATGCACTTTCCATCAGGATGTGCGCAGCGGCTGCCTCGCGAAGTGGAAAAACCCGACATGTTACCGGCTTGATATTGCCGCTGGTAATGTGCGGCCATACTTGCGCAATCAACTGCTTCGCGATTTCGGCCTTGAACTGGTCGGGGCGCGTACGAAGGGTCGAACCTGTGTAAGTTATCCGCTTGAGCATGATCGGCATAAGGTTGATCTCGATCTTGGAACCGAGAGCGAAAGCCAGCTGAACAATGCGTGCACCAGGCGCTGCAGCCTTGATATTGCGCTCCACATAGGGACCTCCGACTACGTCGAGGATCATGTTGGCGCCACCTTCTTTGCGAACAATTTCCACGAAGTCTTCATTGCGATAGTCCACCGCGCGGTCAGCTCCGAGATCGATGCATGTCTGGCATCGCTCAGCAGGAGTATCCGTGGCGATGACTCTAACCCCGAGTGCCTTGGCGATCTGAATGGCGGTCGTGCCAATGCCGCCCGCTCCCCCATGAACGAGCAACAGCTCGCCCGCCTTGAGGCCGCCCTCCATGAAGAGATTGCTCCAGACCGTAAAGAATGTTTCGGGAAAGCCGGCTGCATCCTGCTCTGAAACCCCATCGGGAATGGGCATGCAGTGTCGCGCGTCCGCCACGCAGAAGTCCGCGTAGCCGCCGCCATTGGTCAGGGCGGCGACATTGTCGCCGGTCTTCCACGCGGTCACATCGGTGCCCGTCGCAACGATCTGACCTGAAACTTCAAGTCCAAGTAAATGGGAGGCACCGGCCGGTGCCGGATAAAGCCCACGGCGCTGCATAAGATCCGGACCGTTAACACCCGCAGCCGCCACCTTGATCAGAACTTCTCCAGCCGCTGGCTTAGGAATCTCGGCCTGGGTGTGCACAAGAACTTCGGGACCGCCGCCACCGGTCATTTCAACTACGTTCATTTTTGCGGGATTTTGCATTGCGATATTCCGTGGGGTTAATCGAGATAGTGTGGCCTGATTCCAGATTCGTCAGAAACTACGGCCGCCCGTCTGCGAGCGACAACAGGCTCTTCGGTGGCGTCATAACGAGTGTGCAACCTATTTTTCTTCTAGCCAGTCCGCCAAAATGTCTCCTCTGTGCTGGCCAAGAGCTGGAGGTGTGAACATGGGGGTCGACTTGCCTTCAATAATCCAGGGCGGACCGACGACTTCGATTCGACCGGCCGTGGGGTGATCCAGTTCCCGCACAAGACCGCGGTATTTGATCTGCGGATCGTCAAGCGCTTCGCGGTAGTTGTTGACCTGCGAGCAGGGAACGCGGAATTGCTCGAAGCGTGCGATCCACTCTTCCGCCGTCCGAGTTGCGATGGCTCCCGCAATTTCCGCGTCGAGAACTTTGCGATGGGCCACTCGACCGCTTGGCTCGGCGTACCGTGCGTCTTCAGCCAGATCGCCGCGATCAATGGCATCGCAAAGGGGTGCCCATTGACGCTGGCTCTGACAGATGATCGCCACGAACCGGTTGTCAGCCGTGAGATAGATGTTGGCCGGTACCCGCATAGGGTTTTCGTTGCCAATTCGGTGCGGCACTATTCCAGCCTGCAAGGTCTCGCCCATCCGCGGCCCAAGCGCTGCAACCATAGTCGCCTGCATGCTGACGTCAATATAATCGCCAACACCCGTCTGTTCTACCGATCTGAGCATGACCGCTATCGCATAAGCGCCGAACATTCCGGCCATAACGTCGGCAAGCGGAGCCCCCACCTGCATCGGTTTGCCATCCGGTTCACCGGTAACGCTCATACTTCCTGCTACGGCCTGAATGATCGGATCGAGTGCGAGACGGCTTCGGTAGGGCCCTGTCTGGCCGAAACCCGAAATTGAGCAATAGATAAGCCGTGGATTTAATGTGCGCAGGGTGTCCCAGTCCATTTTGAGGCGCGCCGCAGTTCCTGGGGCAAAATTCTCCACGACGATATCGGCCTTTTTTGCCAGTGCCCATCCGATCTTACGATCCGCCTCTCGCTTCAGATCCAGTGTGATACTCCGCTTTGAACGGTTGTTGGCATTGAAATAGTCTTCATGATCTTCTCGACCCTTATAGCGGCCGACTGTGCGAAGATCATCGCCGCCATCGGGCCGCTCGATTTTGACAACATCGGCTCCCATGTCGGCAAGCATAGTCGTGCAATAGGGACCAGCCACGACTTGTGTAAGATCGAGTACGCGCACACCAGCCAGCGGCGATCGGGACTGCGCAGAAGGGCTTTCGTTCAATCGCTCTGTCTGATCAGTCATTTCAATCTCCCAGCCGCATGCGTCAGCGCCCGACCCAGACCGGTGGGCGTTTCTCACGGAAAGCTGCCACACCTTCCTTGGAATCAACGCTCTGCAGGACACTGTTTGCCACATCGCGCGCCATGTACATTCGCTCTTCAAAAGCCATGTCCACACCGCGACGAGCAGCTTCCTTGACCGCCCTTACAGCAAGCGGCGCGGACTCCATGATTTCCGAAGCCCAGCGCAGCGCTACTTCATTGAGTTGGTCGGTCGCGACGACCTCATTCGCCAGCCCCCAGCGCAGGCACTCGCCCGCAGGGATCGGTTTGCCTCGCATCAGATAACCCATGGCATGAACCCACGGTATTGCTTGCGCACAGAACGTCGGTCCCGAAACCGTCGAAATGCCACGTTTTACTTGAGGCCAGCCGATTGAACCTTTTTCAGACATCAAGACAACATCCGAGTTCAAGGCAAAACCAGCCCCCTGTGCCAGACATGGACCGTCGATCACGCAAATTATAGGTTTGAAAATGGATCTCTGGAACTTGTAGACCTCATCATTTGTCAGGACAGAACCGTCTTCATCCTCCGGAGCAACCTTTTCAAACAAGTCCTTTCCGGAGCAAAAGACCTTGCCTTTCGCAGCCAGGACAAGCACCCAGACGTCAGGATCATGCTTCACGTGTAGATAGGCGCTTTGAACCTCCTTGCGCATCGCGCGATTGATGGCGTTGCGCTTCTCCGGTCGATTCAATGTCAGATAGGCGATATGGTCGCGCACTTCATAGTGGACCGCCTCTCCCACGTCAGGAAGACTGCTGGATCCCTCGGCGTCGGCCGGCGACAGAGAGTTTTGCGATGCATTCATTCTTGGACCCTCGCTGGTATGGCGTCAATGCACCAACAACATTATGTGTCGGATTGTCTGACAATAGGATAGGAATACAGTTGTGTCAAATGAGAAACCAATGTGGATCAGCCGACGCTCGCACCTCGGGATCAAAGGCGCCAAACCAGTTCGCGTAAATGACGCATGGAATGGCCGGGAGGGATTCCGGAAAATCTAGGATCGCAGTACGAGTTTGTCCCATTCCGATTCAAGGTTTCAACAGAAACAGTCATTGCCAGATCATATTTATTGATGAAACCGAGTTAAAACCAATATGACCAGACTGCGTACGCGGTCTGCAAAGGGCCTGCTTCAGTTACGTCCATCTCTATAGGTCGCTGGAAATACGAGACACGGTGTAGCGGTCTTCACGATCAGAATATGACGGTCCACGGATGGGGCTTCTTTATGGTAAACAATGAAACTCAAATGGTACCGACGTTCACCGGGTCACCAAATTGCTGCCGCAGAAGCAACCGGCAGCGAGCTATGGAACAGATGACCTTGGTAATGTTGCAGGGGAATTCGGGAGATATGTGGCGCGGCAACGGGTCCTGCACATAGACGCTGTCACGACGATGCGCCCACTGGGCAGGACATCCAAACTGCTGATGAACTCAGCTTTTCGTGCGGCGTTTCTTGTCCGGCTTCGAGTTGAGCAGCGTGGCTCTGTGTGCTTCAAAAAGCAGATCGCCGGCGCGATGAATGTGCTCCTGAGCGACCTTCTTAGCGGTTTTGGGGTCGCACGCCCTGATCGCATCAAGAACCTGAGTAGCGCCGCGAAGAGTTTCTTCCATTCTTTCTTGACGCAATCCGTCATGGCCACGCATCAGTGTCACCCGAGCCCGCATTTGACGCAAAATAAGAGCCAAATAAGGATTTCCGGTTCCGTCAAATATTTCATTGTAAAAGCCTGTCCGCGCTATCAGCAGACTATCCGCATCATCGTTGCTTATTGCTTCCTTTATTTTCGAAAAGAACTGTTCCAGTCGAGAGATCAGATCCGGTGGAGTATTGCTCGCACATAATTCGGCCGCCATACCCTGAAGACGCGCGCGAACCGCGTAAATGTGGCGCGCTTCTTCTTCGGACAGGTTGGTGACCATCGGACCTTTATTCGGCGATATGGCGATGAGTCCTTCGGATTCCAATTGCCGCAGCCCTTCGCGAATGGTGCTGCGGCTCACGCCCAACATTTCGCACAATTCGCGCTCGCGTAGACGGCCACCCGGCTCAAATTTATTGTCGATAATGGCATCGCGCAAAATCTCGACGACCTGCTGCCGCAGCGGGACCGTCACGGGCGTTCTTAGCGAAGTTTCGCGCATAATCATATTGATTCCTGTCAGACAATCTGGCAATCTTACATTTCAATGCCAAGCTTTGCCGCCGATTCGGTATTTTATATTCTATACCCAGTACAACTGACAAGGCAGCAAGATGGTGGAGCCAAATGCAATGGGTTCCGGCCGCTTTCGGCCTACGCATTCATTTCGAGCAACCCGATTAAGGAGTGTCTCATGACCGATCTCAAACCAGTCCGAATTGCCGAAGATGAGCACGGAGCGCGCTCTGACTATGAAAATATACAGGTCGATAAAGATCTGGGCACGCTCGATTGGGTCATCTCAGAAGAAGATATCCAGAAACAATGCCGGATCGATGAAGACTATGATCCAGCCTACTGCCTTGACTCCAAATATGGCGGCGTCATTGCCCCACCACAGATACAATATCGGCCACCCCGATGGCTCCTGTCGCGAAATTATAATGTTCGTGGCGTTTTCTACCAATGGGATTTCGAGAATCTTGGGCCCATGAAGCCAGATGTGCCGATCACAGTATCCGGCAAGATTGCTGACAAATGGATTAAGAGAGGTCGCGAGTATGTGAGCTTTGAATCCAGTGGCACCGATCCCGACGGCAACGTGGTGTTCAAGACCCGTCGCACGCACGTTCTGGACATGGTGACGCGGGATGCGCCTCGGGGCGGTCGTGGCCTGGACAGTGGCGTCAAGAATGAAAAATTGTGAGGCACGCGATGACCAGTTTGACCAACGCCAATGTTCGCCTGGGGACTCAGCTTCCAAGCGTATCAAAAAAGTTCAATGTCGAGATGTTCAAACTCGGCGACGTGAAGACGCTGCACAATGATCAACGTGCCGCAGAGCTGGAAGGACTGCCCCGGCCCATCGCCGTCGCGCCTCAGGTCTCTGCGCTGATCTTCCGCATGATGCGGATGAGTTTCAATGATGGCTGGATTGTCGGCGGAAAAGGTTCGCTGACGTTTAGACGCCCGGTTTGGTCGGATGATTTTGCGACCGCCCGCGGTGTTGTGATCGGCAAAGCGCTCGAAGGCGACCGCCTTCGCATCGCATGCGAGGTCTGGGTGGAGCGCGCCGACGGCGAGCGGGCAATTGTCGGCCAGTGCAGTGCGTTGGTTGATGCATGAAAGAAGTGGTGAAAATGAAAGATACTGAGCAGTTGGACATTCAGCATTTGCAGTCGTGGATCGGTCGATCGGAAACCGATTACGATACTGTAACGCGCACGCTTGCTCGCGCATTCCACGCAACGGTCCTCGACCGGGACGAAAATCCGTCAAAGGGTGATGTCGTCCCGCAAAACTTACACTGGTGCCTGGCACCTCGGACGGTTTCAATGAGCAAATTGGGGCCCGATGGTCACCCCGCCCGAGGTGATTTTCTTCCGCCCATTCCGCTGCCACGGCGAATGTGGGCGGGCAGCCGGCTGCGCTTCCTCGATCAACTTCGTGTTGGCGACGATGTGGTTCGAAACTCGACAATTAAGGATGTCACAGTCAAGGAAGGCCGGTCCGGAGTGTTGTGTTTCGTGGTCGTCCGCCATGTCTATTCGACAGCCAGAGGCGACGCGATCGAAGAAGAGCAGGATATCGTTTACCGTGAGGCGCAGACGCAGGCAGCAGTGCCCCCGCCAATTCCGGAAACGGAACCAGGGACCTTTCATAAGAATATACAGGTAACACCGCCCCTGCTCTTCAGATATTCCGCCCTCACGTTCAACGGCCATCGCATCCATTATGACCGACCGTATGCAACGGGTGAAGAACACTATGAAGGGTTGGTCGTCCATGGCCCGCTGCAGGCCAGTTTCCTCCTCGCTCTGGCAGATACCATGCGCCCCGATCAACGGTGCAACGCATTCTCCTTTCGAGGATTGCGTCCACTTTTCGATCAGGGATCCTGCGCCATCAATGGTGAGTGGGTCGAAGAAAACAACAAGGCGAAGCTCTGGACGGGACCCAGCAAGGCTTTCGCAAATATGGAAGCGAGCGCGACGTGGTAATATGTGCCACTCGCGATCGTGATTCGGCGAGTTTTAGTGGACGTTAGCGGGAATACGGAAACATGAAAGCCATTTATCTAGTCCTGGATCTTATCAACGACATAGTGCATTCAGACGGCCCGTTTGGCCAGCAGGGCTTCGGACCGGAGGTGCGCCGGCGCAATGTGCTTGAAAACACCGCAGATGCGCTGCGTCGAGCCCGTGATGCGGGCGTCCCGATCGCCTATGTGCGGATAGGCTTTTCCGGCGGCTACGGAGAATGTCCGCCAACGTCGACGCGATTCAGTAAGGCGCGGCAAAACGGCTGGTTTCAGCTCGGCGCATGGGGAACGCAGGTGCATGAAACCGTGCTGCCGCATAAGGACGATTTCGACATCGTGAAGCATCGTGTCAGCCCCTTTTACGCGACGACACTGGAACCTATCCTGAGAGCGAATTCGGTGGACCATATTTTCGTGTCTGGCGTGTCGACCAATGCTGTCGTTCAGGCGGCGATGCGCGAAGGCAATGATCGGGATTACCAAATGCATTTGCTCGAAGATTGCTGCTCGGCTCTCAGCGCCTATGAACATGACCAGGCCATTGAAACTCTGCGCAGCTTCGGTGAAATCACGGGCAGCCGGGAAACATCTTTCAGTTCCTAATGCGCGCCACCTGCCAGTGAACCGTTTGACCCAGGTCACCGGCGAGTCGGGTCGCAGCACCGGTGCCCGTCACAAATGCGGTCGCGTGCTTCCAGCGGGGACTCCGTCCGGCCATTCTGCCGAGCATAAAAACATGGTCTTCCCGGGTATTGCGGACGAAGGTCAATCACCCGCCAATTCTGCGTTTTGAGCTTCGATGCGCTCAAAAATTTGGATCATACGCTGCGCTTGCAGGATAACCGGCTTGTCAACCATCCGACCTTCGAAGCGTCCGGCATTGCCGCCGGTTGACGCCAACATCTGTCTTGCTTTCTCAACCGCTTCGCGCGCAGGGGCAAACCCCGAGCGACCCGGAACCACTTGCGCCGGATGGATCAGCAATTTGCCACCGAAACCGAGGGATGCCGAGTATCGTGCATCGTCCTCAATGGTATCTGCCGCGTCAACTTCAACGGTCACGCCGTCAAGCGGCTGTGGGATGCCTGCCAAAGCAGAAGCAAGCACGAGTTCACTGCGCGCTGCATGAAGCGCATCGCGTGTGTGTTCAGCCCTGATTGAGCTTGCGAAATCGATCGACCCGAAGGCCAGGCGATCGCATTGAAGCGCGAGTACGCGCGCTTCGGCGATTCCCTTTGGCGTTTCCACCAGACCTATCAGGCCGGTGTCGGACTTCAACTGCTGCCGCAAAGTTTCCAGGTGCGGACCATCCTCTGCCTTTGGAAGCATGACGGTCGCGACCGGAAGGTCGGCAAGCGCCTGAATATCCTGTTCGAAATGGTCGCTTTCGATGCCGTTGATGCGCACGATTACCGGAATCGGGAACAGGGTCGATTGCAGGGCGCGAACCAGCATTTCGCGAGCTGTCTGCTTTTCATCGTCTGCGACGGCGTCTTCCAAGTCCGCGATTATGGCTCCGCAGCCAGCTCGCACGGCTTTTTCAAACCTCTCGGGTCTATTGGCAGGAACAAAAAGCGGGAAAAACGGAGTTGATCTCCAGTCCTCCGCGAATGAAGCCGTGCCGGATTTACTGGTGTTGTCGCGTAGGGTTGTCATTTTCGGTCCTCGAAATTCGGGTGCCAAAGATGGCAGGATCGGCTGTATTGGGTTTCTATGTCACATCGGGATCACTTGCCGGTTCGCACGCGGCCGCCTGATTAAGGCGACGTTTTTCCGCCATCCTACGTTCAAGCATTGCGATTTTGGCAAATGCGGCCGCCATCGGCTGAATTTCGTCGAAAACCGGTATGTTGACTTGGCTCGCCTTTTGCCGATAGTGACGACGACGATCATCCAGTTCGGCCGATCCATCAGTGCGCATTGCCAATCCGAAGTGCGCAGATTCCGGCCATTTCGACTGCATTTGAGCCAATACTGAAAAGAGGTTTTCAACAGGATCGACGCTGCCTCGCCCTACGAAGGATGCAAGATTGAGATGCATGGCGATGGCGTCGGGACGTACATGCTCATAGACAAGATCAAGAATCTCGCCAGCAATGAATCCGTCTTTCTCCTGCAGGGTTCGAACCGGCGTATCAATCGGGTTGGCCACACTTGTTCCCGGGGGAAGATCGAGCGCTTCGAGCAATCGCCGTGCCTCGCCCTCGTAAGGTAAAACATCAAGGCCCTGGGATGCAAATGCGTCCGACCCCAGTACGCTCGACCCTCCGCCATTGCCGAACAGGGTCACGGCGCGGGTCGGGCGTTCCGGACGCAGCGTCGAAAACTGCAGCATAAGCAGTGTATCGATGAAGGCGTCCACCGTCGGGGTCAAGACGACCTTCGCCTGGCTGGCGAGCGCATCCCAAACCTTCCGGTCGCCAGCCATGGCACCGGTATGGGATGCGGCAGCAAGCCGTCCCTGGTTGGATAGCCCTCCCTTGAGAATGACCACGGGTTTCGTGGCGTGGGCCGACTGCAGCAGATCGAAGAACGCCCGTCCCTGTTTGATGTCCTCAATGTAAAGGCCAATTGCCTTGGTCTGGGGATCGGCGAAGTAATAACTCATCAACTCATGCGGGGTCACATCGGCACTGTTGCCGATATTAACGACACCGCTGAACCGCAGGCCGCGCCATTGACCACGCTTGATAATATCCGTGCTCAGCCCGCCAGACTGGGCGATAACCCCAATATGACCGACCTCACGAGGAGCATCAACCGAGAAGGTGAGCCGCCCGCGCGGCGAGTAGGTGCCGAGGCAATTCGGCCCGAGGATGCGTGTGCCGGCTTGATGAGCACGGGTCAACAGCTCCCGCTCGAGCGCTTTGCCTTCTTCGATTTCACCGAAGCCGGATGAAATCACTTGTGCGATGCGGCATCTACCGGCAGCACCATCAAGAACCTTTGCAACCTGATGCGCCCCGACAGCGATGTAGGCATAGTCGACTGCACGTGGCGTGTCGCCGAGGCTGCGCCACGCTTTGATCCCTTCCACCTCGTCGGCGACGGGATGGATTGGATAGATTTCCCCAGCATAGCCAAAATCACGAAGCCGACGAATGAATGTATTGGCAATTGTGACATTCTTGGTCGACGCGCCGACCACAGCAACGGTCTCCGGTTTAAAGAGTGGGCGGAACTCGGTAAGAAAATCCCCCTCCGTTGTACGATCTGCGTCCGCCAAGACCTGTCCGGAGCCGAGCAAAACCCGCGTATCCACAGCAATGGCGCCCTGAGTTGACACGATGACCGGGTTGAGATCGAGTTCTGCAATTTCACCCTCCTGATCCATCAGCAGACCGCCGCACCCGCCAACCTTGAGAATCAGATCAATCAGCGCGTTTTCATCGACGGGCGCCTCGCCCCGGGCTCCCTGAAGCAGGGCATATCCCTTAAGTTCGGCCAGCATCGCCTGCGCGTCAGCGCGGGTGATCGGGCAAATGCGAAACGAAACGTCCTTGAGGATCTCGACGAAGATGCCACCGAGGCCGACCATGATCATGGGGCCGAACTGTGGATCCATGAATCCGCCGACTATGACCTCTCGGCCCTGCGGTGCCATCTCCTCAACAAGCCAACCGTCGATTTTCGCTGAGGCAATGCCCGGCTTCGTCAACATTTGGCGAATGGCGGCACTGACCGCCGATGCAGTCTCGAGACCCAGCGCGACACCTCCGACATCGGATTTGTGCAGGATTTCCGGCGACATGACTTTGACGACGAAGGGTCCGGAAAGTTTCTCTGCCAGACCTTCGGCGTGGTCGGCGGAGGTTGCGACGGCCGACTGTGGGCATCTGATCCCGTAGCTGCGCAACAGTGCTTTGCCCGCACTCTCATCCAGTGACGCGGCCCCATTCTGCCGTGCGGAGAGAATGATATCCGCTGCAATTTTTTTATTCGAGTTCATGTAAGGTCCTTTAGTAACTCGTCGGCCATGTACGCATCAGATGCTGGCCGATGCCCCGATTTCGGCGCCTATGTTGAATTTCCAACATTCGAATGAGAAAAGAACGAGTCTCCTGCGGTTTGATGACATCATGTGCGGAGAAGATGCGAGCCATATCCCAGACTTCCAGGTCTTTCTGTATTTCAGCGAGCGCTTCTGAGAAGCCTTCTTCTCCCGCTGTTTTATTTTTGACGATGCTTGTGGCAAACACCGGATCCATGAAACTGATTTCGGCAGTCGGCCATGCCACCATTGCGTCATTCTGCGATCCGCCGCCCATGGCGACATAGGCTCGGCCGTAGGCCTTGCGGCAGATCACAGTGATCTGTGGCACGGTAGTCAAGCTTGTGGCATTCATGAAGTTCATAATGTGGCCCGGTGCTCCGCGCCGTTCGGCATCAAGACCGACAACAAAGCCCGGTGTATCCAAGAAGCGGACCATAGGGATGTTGAAGCTGTCACAAAGAACCGTGAAATCGACGATCTTACGACAGGCATCGGCCGAAAGGGCGCCCCCACCAACCTTCGGATTGTTTGCGATTACACCGACAACTTTCCCGTCGAGACGGGCCAGCCCGACCACCGCCGATCGGCCAAAACGCGCCTTCATCTCCAGAAAACTGTCGACGTCAAAAATCACTTTGATGATGCTCTTGATATTGTAGACCTGCGTGCGCTTCTCGGGTAAAATTTCGAGGATTTGTTCCTGAGCATCTCCCGAACCTTCTGGGACAGGCGTATCTGGTGCCAATTCATTGTTGTGGTTTGGCATATAGGAAAGAAAATGCCTGATGGCCTGCATGGCCTCAGCGTCGGATTCGACGAAATGATCGATCAAACCAGTCTGTTCCGCGTGCAATCTCCAGCCTCCCAACTGCTCGAGATCGACTTTCTCGCCGATCGCCATTGATACCAGCCGTGGGCTGGATACCGACATAATCGAGCCTTTTTTCATCACCGCATAATCGGCACAGCAACACAGCCAGGCAGATGATCCGAAAGACGTGTCGAGCGCCGCGGCAATCCAGGGCACTTCGCGCATTCGTTTGAACTGGGTCGGATCATTGCCTAACAGGGTGCCCATTCCCTTCGAACCCATCGCGTCAGGCAATCGAGCGCCCGTCGATTCGCCAATGTGAATGAACGGCATCCCATTTTCATTGCAAGCTTTGCGAACATAGCCGATTTTCTTGGAATTTGTTGCGCTTGTCGATGCGCCCTTGGTCGTAAAATCATTGATCACGACACCGACATCGCGGGTGGCAATCTTGCCAAAACCGGTAATCTTGCTGTCCCTCGGCGTTACAGGAGCATCTTGTTCGAATACACCGGAGGCGCCGAGCAGACCGACTTCAAGAAAACTGTTCGCATCAATGAGCGCGGCCAAGCGCTCTTCGGCATTGAGCTGACCACGCTCTGCTCTTTTTGCAAGTTTCTCCTGCCCTCCCATGGCCCGTGCGGCAGCGCGGCGGCGGTCAAGTTCAGCAAGCGTAAGTTCATGCGGCATCGCTGTATCTCCAGGTTTTATTCTGCTGTTTAAAATTTGCGCTCGGTTGCGGTAAAGCCGGCCACAGCGTCTTGGCTCAGTTTCGGCCAATAGCCGGCAGGCAGTTCGATTGTTCCTTCGACGAAACGAAGCGGGTTCTCGAAAAGACGTGATCGAGGTTTGAGAAAACCGTTGAACTCACCGGCGTTGTCGATCGTCCGCGACGCGATGCAGGCTTCGAGCCAACCTTGGATTTCGCTGCCAAGTCCATCGCCGAGAACGGCCTTCATGCCATTGTCCGATACGGCTTTGAGCCCTTCGTGGAGACGATCAAGGCCGCCGAAGCGCTTCAGTTTGAGCTTGCAATAGCGAACATTTTCGACTTGGGCCGCCCGTTCGATATCCGCTAGCGTGCAAATTGGCTCGTCCAGCATCAGGGGAATTGGCGACGCGGCCGCAACCGCGGCATTTGCAATCCAGTCATCGGCGTGGCACGGCTGTTCGAAGAGCTCGATACCTTCCGGGTCGAGCGCAGACGCAAAAGCTACGCCCTGATCGCGGGTGAAAGCACGATTTGCGTCCAGCCGCAGCGTGGCCCGGCCGGCACAGGCCTTCTGGATGGCACCAACGCGCTTTAGATCCGTCTCGACATCTTTTCCCACCTTCACTTTCAAAGTCCGGAATCCCTGGCCGAGAAGTGTCTCCACTTCTTCAGACACAGCCCTTGCCTCGGTCGCGTTAATGGGAACAAGCAGCGGGAGCGTCACAGGTTTTTCGATCGTCAGCTTGGAATTGCCTTCAATCACTTCAATTGCCGTAACCAGTGCGGTTGCCGCTCCTTTGCTGGCTTCAAAATCCTTCAAGATGAGGTCTTTCGCATCCACCGTCGCCAGACCGATGATCGCTGCAGCCTTGGCTTCAATGAAGCGCCAGCCTCCGTCCCGGGTTTCTTCGCTGGAGCCGGGGGAAATATGCACATCGGCAAACCCTTTCCGGCCGTGGTCATCCTCGACTTCTATGAGAAAAGGCTCGAACTCCTCGAACGTCCGATAGGATAACCGATAAGGGCGGACCAGGGGCAGTTTAAGCCATCTCAGGCGCAGATTTTTTATTCGTTCCATGGCACCGCTCATTGATCGGAAATATAGTGGTTGCAATTACTACTACGTTTGCTTCAACTTGGCAATGCCGTATGTATAAGCCGCAGCAGTTCTCGGTCATGGCAGCGGCGTCAGATTGCTCAGGAACTTGGAAAGAGCCGGGACGGCGTTCCGAAGATGTTATCCTGTTCTGAGCCTCCTGATTATCGCAGACCGCGCCGATTTTCCGGCCTTGCAGGTTGCTGAAAACCCACTCGCCGATTGGGTTTGATAATAATCAACAGCCGCGTAGAGAGAAGATGCGGATGTAACTGCAGGGGACGCGGACAGATCAAGAAAGGTTGCTGTCAGTCGGCGCGCCGTCGACCTGTTGACGTCTGCCACACCGTCCTCGAGATCAAGGATTCACCGCATAGGCGCCGCTCTGCAGCGCTTTTCGAAACCCCGTTTGAAGTCGCCGGTCACAAACAGAAAATACCTTGGTAGGATGGATTTCACTATCATGCCTTATTACCTTTTCTGCTGAGCCAATCCAGCAGCCAAGCGGCGTAGGCTTCGGGCTGTTCAAACGCAGCCCAGTGTCCCGCATTTTTGATGAAGTAAACTCCGCCACTGTGACGCAATCTCATGATCGCTTTGATCCGCTCCTCGTGGGGTTGGCCGGCATAAATGGAGTCCGCCTCGCCCCATGCCGCGGCAATTGGTATGTCGAGACTGCGCAATATCGGCCCCAGCGTTTCCTTGTTGGATAGAATTGAACTGCGCAGCCGCGTCTGTCGCACGTGGATATCCTGCAAATGCGTAGCCAGATCATCGACCTGGTTTTGGTTTGAAATCAGGTGCGGAACCATGTTCTTAGCCTGCAGTTTCCAGCGCTCCAGAACCGGCAGATCGGGATCAACGCGCAAGAATTTCGGACGCTCATTGCGGCTCAAGCTCAGTCCCACGGCCCCTACCAGCGCAAGCGAATTTACACGTGAGGGCCGAAGGGAAGCGAGGTGTCCAGAGACCACCCCGCCGAATGAGTATGATGCAATATCGACAGCGCGCGTAACGTCAACGATCTGGTCGAGGCCCAATCCGATGAGCTCGGCCAACTGATCGGCGCTGTTCGGGGTTTGAGGCATGGCGCTTTCGCCGAGGCCGGGCAAATCCGGCACGATAAGCCAATAATCTTTTGCAAGCGCCGCAATGTTCCGCAACCAGTGCTTCCAGCTACCTGCCCCCCCGTGCATCAACAGAAGCGGCGGTTTGTTGATATCCCCCCACTGGTGCCATACCAGCCGCACACCCAAGACCTCAGTGGTCCTCTGCCGGCTTGTTGCTTCACACTCTAAGACTATCTGCTCGACTAGATGTATACGGTTTGCACCGCTGCCTTTTTCCCTGAGACCGGTCATCATTCGCTCCCCGGCAGGAAGCCAGGTCGACTTCGGCGCAGGCGCCTCATAATGACCGGCAGGAACAACGACACAATCAAGAGCGCCATTAACACAAGTGCAATGGGGCGGGTCAGCAAGAAGTCCAGTTCACCCCCACCCAGTTGATAGGTTCTTAACAGCGACCCCTCGGTCATCCGCCCCAGGAGCAAACCGATGATCAGCGCGGCTACCGAATAGCCGTAGCGCCGCATCACCCAGCCGAGCGCTGAGAAGATCAGCAGAGTTACCGGCCCCGAAATGTTGCCTTCGAGACTATAACTGCCGAAGATTGCCAACACGATCACGATGGGTACCAGTAACCGAATAGGCACTTTGACTATAGCGCTGGCAATCCAGACGAAACCCAGTCCAAGCACCAGCAATGCAATTCCCTGAATGAAGTTGGAAAAGATTACCGCATAAACGATATCCTTCTGGTCGTGCAGGAAACGGGGGCCGCCTGTGATGTTGTGCATCGCAAAGGCTCCAAGCATCACTGCCGTGCCGCCTCCTCCTGGCAGACCAAGGGCCAGAAGTGTCGCCATAGATCCGGCCTCAGATCCGCTGTTCGCGCTTTCTGCCGCGATAACGCCTTCCGGATTGCCGCTCCCGAAACTGTCCGGGTTATCCGACTGGCGGCGCGCCTGGGCATAGGAAACGAGATTGGCAACAGAGCCGCCCACGCCAGGAATAGCGCCGATGAGCACCCCAATAGCGCTGCCACGCACCAGCGACCAGGGCTTGCGCAACCCCCTCAGCATACCATCGACAATCTTTGGCAGATCCAACTTTCGTTGCTCTTGGTTCTCCACGATGTGCAGGCGGTGCATAAGATTGAACAGTTCAGAAATCGCAAATGCACCCATCAGTGCCGGCACAGTGGGGATGCCATCGAGCAACCAGACAATATCCATCGTGCCACGAACGTCACCGCGCGAGCTTAGCCCGATCGTACCCAATAAAAGGCCAAATGTCCCGGCAAGGAAACCGCGTGCAAAACTGCCGCCATGCAGGCCGGCGATAAGCGTCAGCCCCCAGATGGCGACGATGAGCATTTCTGTCGGTCCTAGCTTCAAGACGAAGCGACCGATCGGCTCAATCGTAAAGGCCAGCACCAAATATCCGAAAAGTGTACCCACCACCGATGCCATTAGCCCCAATCCCAGAGCTTCGTTATGGCGCCCCTGCTGGGTCATTGGAAAGCCGTCGAAGGCCGTCGCCGTAGCGGCTGGCTGGCCAGGCATGTTGAACAATATAGCAGGGATGGCGCTGCCGAAGGCGCCGCCCGTATAAATGGCGGTCAGGAAAATCAGTGAGGACAGGAAATCCATATAGAATGTGCTGGGTAGAAAAACCGCCATGGCTATGGAAATTGTCAATCCTGGGATGGCTGAAAAGATCAATCCGATCAGGATGCCCGGCACCAGCACTAGCCAGGCGGAGCCTGAACTGGTCAAAAGGTTGATGGCGCTGCTTATGGCGTCGAAATCCATGTTCGTTCAGCCCGGCATGATGAGATTGTTCATCGGGAATGGTGTCATCAGCCCAAAGCCCCAAACGATCAGTACAGCGCTGACCAGGGAAACCGGCATTACCACCTGCCAGCGCCGTTCGCCTTGCAGCAAAAGCGAAGCCGCGATGAACAGAAAGGTGGCAGTATCCATGCCCATCGCTTCCAGGGACAGCACGTATGCGGTCATCAGCACCAGCATGGCAGCTACCTTTATTTCTTCTGCGTAACGCGAAGCACGACTACTCTCGCGGGCAAGTCCGTCGACGTCAACGCGCGCCGGGCGTGGCCGCAAGATTTTGAAAATCAGGTAGAAGCACAAAACCCCAACGAGAATGGTCAACGGCTGAATCAGCAGCAGGTTCTGCACTGAAAGCGACGCTCCACGGGCATCAAACAGGTAGGCAACGCTTATCCCGCCGATGAAGAGAACCAGAAGCAGTTCTCCAAGCCTGATAGTGTGATGCGGTGGGCTGGAAATGGACATGAAACACCTGAATTGGCGGCAAAAGCCTGGCACAAGAGTTTAAGGGGGAAGGCGTGACCTCCCCCCTTTTCGGTCAATTCATCAGATCGCTGTATTTTTTCATAATTTGCAGACTGTCTTCGACAATCTTGGTCGTGCTCTCAGGACCGCGCCATATGGTATCGACACCCGCCGCTTTAGCACTTTCCAGGTAGGCTTGGTCATCCAGAACGGCTTGATAGGCTTCCAGCAAACGGTCATAGGCTTCCGGGTGATCGTCGCGGAACGCGGCCTGCGCCACAAATGTTCGGACCGAACCATTGAGGATAGGCACCGTGAGACCGTAAGGTTCCAGCGCATCATTGATCAGCGGTGCGTCCCAAAGCTCAACCGGCTCTTCGAGAAACACAGCCAGTGGCCGCACTTCTTTGGTAAAACCGGCAAGACCCTCGCCCTGGTCGATGCCAAAATCGACCTGGCCACCAGCAAGGGCGGTCCGGGCCTCAGCACCACCGTCGAAAGTGACGATGCGGATCGCATCCTGGTCGAGGCCAAGAGCATCAAGCAACACGAGCGTATTGATGTGTCCGGCAGAACCAAAGGTGACACTTGTGCTGAGCTCTCCCGGACGGTCTTTGATTGTACCGATCAAGTCATCTAGGCTCTGGAACGGGCTGTCACTCGGCACGGCAATGATCGTATAGTCGATCCATTGCGCATTAACGAAAGCAAAGTCTTCAAGCGTGTACTCTGCACCCGTTGTGAGTATGTTATTGGGCAAGTAGGGAGCCGCTGCCGTCACCATCATTGTATATCCATCGCTTGGCTGCGCCAGAAAGTAACTTGCACCGATCTGACCGCCGGCACCTGGCTTGTTGATGACATTGATCGGTTGGCCGAGTTCTTGGGAAAGCGCTGGCGCGAGATTGCGAGCGAACAGATCGGTGCTTCCACCGGCATTGAACGGAACGATAACCGTGATCGGGCGATTCGGCCATTCCTGTGCAATAACGGCTGTACCAGTCAGAATCACTCCAACCAGTGCAACTGCGAGAATTTTGAACAGTTTCATTATGTATCCTCCTCCTGCAGGCATTTAGGTAATAATAAGGTCCAGTCGATTTTTTGCCTGATTGTCTTACAATCGTACTATGGGACAGTTATTGTCAATACCCTTTCCTGCATAGGATAAGCTCTCAAAGAGGTTTACAGGTATTTTCGCCGGAAATTATGACTATGGCAAATTCGCCAAGCAGCGCCATTGAGCCGTTTTCTCTCCCGCGAGCAGCCCTGACCGGGCAACCTCGAGCAGCAACACTCGCTGTTCACGGTCAAGCCCTTTCAAGCTACAGACTGCACCACCGCGTTGCTGGAAAACACCGGAAAAACCAGTGTGATGGTCCCATACGCTCGAAGCGTCCGTTCCAGTGTGTTGGCTTAAAAGAGCCCAACCTGTGGTTTTGTCTCAGTCTACAGCAGTCGGTGGATCCGCACGCTCCATCAAAGTAGAGATCCTTCCGGCGTCCAATTCTAGTCCTTCCAGCACTGAACGAGTGTCGGCGCCCAGAGCCGGAGGGTTTGTGCGTTGGCCAACCAGCCAGCCGGTAGACCGGACAGGCAGGTCTGCGACCAGCGCTCGAGTGCCGTCCGGCGCAACGACAGGCTTCAGAAATTCTAGCCCCGACAAGTGTGTGTCCTCAACCAGATCCATTGGCGTATTGACCGGCGCTACGGGCAGTCCCGCCCTTTGTAAGCAAGAAATGGCCATGGCAAAATCCAGATCAGCCATAATCGCAGCTGTGCGTTCTGCCAGTTCCGCATGTCTGGCAGCCCGTTGGGTATTGAGGCGCAGGTCCTGGTCTTCCCACAGGTCATCAAGTCCGAACTCGGCGCAAAACCGCTGCCAGTGTCCATCGGAAAGAACAGCCACAAAAATTTCCCGTCCATCGCGGGTTGAGAAGGTCTTGTAAATGCCCCAGCCCAATGCCTGGCCCATACCCCGCTCCGGCAGCGGATCCGGCACTTCTCCGCTCATCGTCGCCCTTGCGATATGCTGGCCAACGAGAAACACCACGCTTTCAAACAAGCCCACATGGATCTGGCGGCCGGGATTTCCCTGATCGCGTTCGCGCAAGGCAACGAGCACGGCAATCACGGCAAACAGGGCACCGGTAATATCGACTACTGACGTTCCTGCCCGCAGCGGGCGGCCTTTCGGCCCTGTCATGTACGCCAGCCCGCCCATCATTTGAGCTGGCTCGTCAGTCAGGGGCAGGTCGCCGCGCTCGCCTGGCAGAAACCCCTTGATGGCGCAGTGCACAAGTCCGGGGTTGAGTGCTGAAAGCGCCTGCTTGTTAAGACCCAGTCGATCAAGTGCGCCGGGCGCGAAATTGTCGATAAGTACATCGGCGTCAGTCAGTAATTTTTGCAGCGCCTCAATGCCACATGCCTGTGTTAGGTCGAGGCAGACGCTCTTCTTGTTGGAATTGTAGGACACGAAATGCCCCTGGTTGCCCTTGTTGAGGCGTGCCTGATCTCCACTGCCGGGGCGTTCGACCTTTATCACTTCGGCGCCGAAATCGGCAAGAATCAGCGAAGCGGTCGGTCCGGCAACAATATGACCAAGTTCGATAACTTTGATGCCTCGAAGTGGGCCGTCGGAATAGGCTACCTGATCAGACAAATTGCCCCCCGAAAAGCAGATTGGCCAACATGATATTGGCAACGGCAAGACTAAAATGAAGTGGCGGCGGTCCGACTGTGTGGCTGATCCACATGGCGGCGCCCGCGACGATGACGAAAAGCAGTGTCCCGAGCAAAATGTCTGGGTTAACCTCGGGCCAATAGCTTGACGTCTTCAGACGTTCACTGTGAGACGTAAGGTACATGTTCTCTCCGTGAAACACGAAATCTATATTAGGGGCAGTGCTGATCTTGTCAGCTGAGATTCAAGTCTTTCATTTTTTTGTCAGACAATATACGGTTGCACAACTCTGTCAAGCGAACCGTCGATGATGTTGACAATGACCATGTGTTGGGGGAATAGGTAAATCCATGAACAAGCGCGTTGTCGAACTTCCCGTCCTTAATCCGTTGCGCCAGCAGGTCACAGATATCCTGCGCACGGCCATCGCTAAATGCCAGTTCGAGCCGGGAGGCCGACTGACAGAGCGTGAATTGTGCGAGATGCTCAAAGTTAGCCGCAGCACGATAAGAGAAAGCCTCAGGCAGTTGGAAACCGAAGGCCTTGTGCGCATCACGCCAAACAAGGGGCCAGTCGTCACAGCTCTCGACGAAACCGAAGCGCGCGAGCTTTATGGCATCCGAGCGCAGCTCGAAGCCTATTCGACCTCCATGCTTGCCCGCAATCCTGATCCGGCGGTCATCAAGACGTTGGAAAACCACCTCGCCGACATGCGGACCGATCTGCGGCAGAAGAATTTCGATAGTCTGCAGACCAATAAAACGCTGTTTTACCATGCCTTGTTTGAAGCAAGCGGCAACAAACAATTGACGACTATGTTGAAACAGTTGCGCGCGCGCAACGCGCTGATCCGTGGCGCTGACCATCGCCGCGCCGAGCGCATGAAGGAAAGCGTTGATGGCGCCGCCAAAGTCCTCAAGGCGGTAAAGTCCGGTGACGTCGAAGAAGCGGCGAAAGCCTCGCATGCTCATTTGGAACGAGCCGCCGATATGGCCATTGATGCCTTGCGCGGCGTAACGGAACTGAAAACCGTCAACTAAAGTTGTTCGGCATCCAACCCCGGCTGCACCGGCCGTCAATGCAGCTCTCAACCAGAATGCGGCCACTTAATATGCCCACGATGGTTTCCTCGCTATCCGTCATTTTAACCCAGACTTCAAATTCGAAACGAGTTGATCCATCGGCCTCTTTCGATTTCTTTGTGAACCTGCCCAGTGCTGTCACCACCTGATCTACCGGTTTTTGGCCGTTGGAAAGTCAGCATGGTGGCTCCGCTGGCAACCCAACTGGGGCCGAAGCTTTCCCGCATCATCTTGAAGATCAGTTCAGCAACCTGCGGACCAACCGCGATGGGCCCTGCAAACCCTTAGCACCGAGCGGCCGCGGCATCATTATGAATTGTCTTGCCGCCGAATGGCACGGCGCTCCCTGAACATCCGAACCAGCGGGAAAACGATGGCCAGTGCGGTCAGAAGCAGCAGCGCCGCGCTGATCGGCCGTTGGACGAAAATGTCGAAACTGCCGTGCGAGGTAATCAGTGCCCGGCGCGCATTTATTTCGATCATCTCGCCCAGAACCACAGCCAGGATGAGAGGCGCATAGGGGAAGTCGTAACGCTTCATCAGCAGACCGATTATGCCGAAGGTAACGGCGACGATCACGTCCGTGAAACTATTCTGATAGGCGTAGGAGCCAATCACCGCAATGAACAGGATGACCGGCGCAAGCACCGCCTCGGGTACCTTGAGCACACTAATCCAGACGCGAGTGAGGCCCAACCCAACCAGCAGCATGATGGGTGCGCCGATAATCAAAGCTGCAAAAATCGTATAGACCAGATCGGTGTGCCGGCTCATCAGCAAAGGACCCGGCACGATGCCCTGCAACATCAGCGCTCCGATCAAGATTGCGGTTGAATTCGAGCCCGGGATTCCAAGGCTGAGCAGCGGAATCAGCGAGCCGCCGACAGTGGCATTGTTCGCCGCTTCCGGTGCTGCCACGCCCTCCAGCACACCGGTGCCGAACTTTTCCGGATGTTTGGAGGCACGCCGCTCCTCATTATAGGATATCAGAGACGCAATGGCTGCGCCGGCACCGGGGATGATGCCTATGGCTGTGCCGATTACCGAACCTCGCAGATAGGTCATCTTAATCGAAGTGATTTCCGCCCAAGTCGGCAGTGCGCCGGACATTTCGCGCATTTTTTGCCGAATATTTAATGGCTTTTCCATCAGGTGCAGCGCTTCGCTGATGGCGCATAGTCCGATTAGGATCGGCACAAAGGACAAGCCTTCAAAAAGAGACATCTGGCCAAATGTGTAGCGTGGCCAGCCGACAAGTGGATCGAGCCCGACCGTCGCAATCATCAATCCAACCAGAGCCATAATAACTCCCTTGACCCAAGATTTTCCGATCATGCCTGCAACGATCGACAGCGCAAATATGCCAAGAGCAGCATACTCAGCCGCACCCAACGTGATGGCGAAACGGGCTACCGGTTCAGTGAAGACGATCAGAACGAAATAGCCGAAATATGCGCCAATCGTCGACGCAATGATAGAAATGCCCAACGCCTTTGCGGGCTGCCCCTTCCTGGTGAAGGCATAGCCATCAAACACCACCGCGATGGCGCCCGGCGTGCCCGGCGTATTGACGGTAATGGCGGTCACACAGGAGCCATACTCGGCGGCGGCGTAAAGTGTTATGAGCATCGAAATCGCCACCTCGGGCGGCATGCCGTAAGTCAGCGGCACCAGCAGCGCCATGCCCGCGGAGGCGCTGAGGCCAGGCATCGCGCCGAAGAAATAGCCCAGCACAACTCCGGCAATGATGCCAAGCAGCGGGCCAAATTGCAGTGCGTTGGCAAAACCTGTTCCAAGATGCTCCAGCATTCTCTTCTCCACATCATCATTGATTTTGTCAGACAATCATTTAGACTGACAAATAGCAAGTATGATAGCTTGAATTGTGGGAGGAGAACCGAATGTCTCACGCCAATCGCATTGCCGGCGCCATCGTTATGGGCGCCTGTGTCGCCTATTTCATTCCCAGCCTGACTTTTGCTACTCCGCCGCCTAGCAGCACGGACCCTGGCATGGCCGTCTGGCCACAGACCTTGGCCGTTTTGGGATTTTTGTCCGGCCTGACGCTGTTTTTTTCGACCCCCCTGTTGCCTGAGCGGTCTATTTCGATGCATGGCGGCGAACATGGCCAGATTGGGTCTGGTGGTTCACGTACCGTTTTGATCGGCATCGTTTTAACCGTGCTTTATGCGGCTGCGATGAAATTCGAACTCTATTTCATCGCAACACCGGTTTATGTCGCGGCCATGTTGTGGCTGTGTGGTGCGCGCAGCATCCCGATGATAATCAGCGTAGTCATCGGAACCGAGCTTGTGGGATATCTTGTGTTTTTCAAATTACTCGGTGTGCCCTTGTTGCAAGTCTGAGCCGGCCGAAAGAAAAGCGGAAACGCCCTACTGGGCGGTTCCGCAGTTTGATTATTTCAGCATATCCATTTGCTCAAGGCGCGGTTTGATCTCCGCCATCTCTTGTTTCACTACGGCATCCAGCACGTCGGGACCCTTGTAGATCACTTCCAGCCCTTCAGTGGTTACATAGTCAGCAAAAGCTTGGCTCTGGATGGCCTGCAGCAAGGCCGCATCGATTTCGGCCAACACATCATCCGGTGTTCCCGCCTTGGCAATCAGACCGCGCCAGTGCGCCTGTACAATGCCATAGCCGAGTTCAACCGCTGTTGGCGTATCCGGCAGATTGGGATTGCGCTCTTCCGAAGTAACGACAAGTACGCGGGTTTCACCTGCCTCCACCTGTTGGATGAGTCGGCTCGGATTGCTCGCCGCCACGTCGACGTTGCCTCCAAGCATAGCCACCACGAGGTCACTCCCGGAATTATATGGTACGATATTTACATCGATTCCCGCCGCGTCGTTTAGTAACAACGCGGAAATCTGGTGCATGGAGCCCGTAGAAAAAGTAGACATGGTGATCTCGCCCGGATTGGCCCGCGATTGGTCAATGAGATCCTGAAATGTCTTAAGGTCGCTTTCGACCAGCACGCCGAAGGCATAAGATTCGCCAACAAGCTTGGCAACCCAGCGGAAATCTTCGGGATTGAACGGCGATTGTTTTTGCATCAGTTCGGGCAGAAAGCTTCGGGTCTGAGTCGAAAGTGTATAGCCATCAGCGGGGGCGTTGAGCAGCGCTGGCATGGCTTCCCGGCCGCGCGCCGTAACCACAAAAGTGCCGCCGGTCACATCTTCCAGTCCCTTGGCCAGAGCACGCGCCATTATATCCGTCGACGAACCAGCAGATGAATGCACTAGGATATTGACGGTCTTTTCGGGCCAAGCTGCCAGAACCGGTGACGCAGCCAACAACAACGAAAATATAGCAGTTACAAAAAGTCTTGAAAATCGGTCGATCATATTTGTCTCCTCCTTTTGACAGGCGAAGCTTAGCGGCAAAGAATGTCTGATTGCAATACCATATGACAATCATCCGATTTTTATCTTGAGAACTTTGAGTTCTTTCACGTTTAGACGGAAGCTTATCCTGCGTTTTTGAGATAATTGGCGCATTCGGCGGGGCGTATGTCTCCCACGAGCTTGCCGACATATCGCCATGCTTCCTCGATTGTTCTTTTCTGCGCCATGCGCATCCAGTGCTTGATCTTGGCAAAGGTCTGCTCGATGGGATTTAGATTGGATGAATATGGGGGAAAAAACACAGGCGCGCTCCGGCGGTCTTTATGATGTCTCGAATGACTTTTGCATCTCCAGCGTTGCCAACCAGGCATGCGCGCCTGGGAGGCAAGCGGCCCCCGTTTCATGAGTTGATGTGTCTGTTGTTCGGTAGCGATCGCGGGCACCGTCATAACCGGCCATGTGTTTTTCGGATCCTCAGTCAAATGTCCGGTAACATCATCTTCGCGCAAGCGCTGCATCGCGATGACGATGCTGCCGGTCCGCTTGTCATCCAACCGACTGAACAAGGTGCTCTGGAACCAGTCATTGACCCGTTTCCGATCGGCATCTGACTTCACGTCACCAGCCTTAATCGGATCGTCCACAATGATGATTTGAGCACCGCGACCGGTCAACGTCCCTTCCACTGACGTCAAATTGACACCACATCCACGACCCGTACCGATTTCGGTGGCAGCGTTTTTGTTAAGACGCGTTTTCGGAAAGGCTAGGCGATACCAGTCACTAGCTCATGGCCGCGTTTCTGGCCGGTGGAGCTAAGGTAACAATCGGTGAAGGCCTGTGAAATGTGGGGCTACGCCATCAAATGCTTCGTCCCGTCCTTCATCAGAGTCTTTGGAAAAACCAGCAGATTAGATTAAGCGAGAGGTTGGCTCATCTGATTTTTGATCTTATGCGGTTTGCTTGCGGTGTTGCAAGCTCCGTTCTTTGATGGTGTTTTTTTGATCCTTTCTCTTTGCCGCAGGATTTGGTCACCGCGCCCGAGGTAGACGTCAGCCGGTGTCAGGTTTTGCAGGCTCTAGGTCAGCGCCCATGGAATTAATTGAGCTGATTGCCTCCGTTTACAATGAAGGACATCTGCATCAGCAATCGGTCAATCATAGCTGTTTGGACATATGTCTCAGTCCTTTCTATTTTTATCCAAGTGCCCTGGATTTGGTGTCCATCACCTCCCTTACTCGCGCGCGCAGTGCATCTTCACCTGTAGATATCCCATGCTCGTCTGTGTCTAATTCTAGCGGTGCAAGCAATATCTTGAGACATTTGATCACGGGCCCACCAGCAATCCCTTCGGTATCAGATCCCTCTGCGCCGACGATTGTCGCAATCTCACGCCCCGTGATTTCTTTGTAAAGGCGAAGCAGTGACGCAATCAGATCGTTGACTTGTGTGTTGCCGGTATCTCGAGGTGATATCGTTTGTTTGCGTAGCGAAATCAGTTCTGAGGCTGACGTCTTTAATACCGGTATCAGTTCTTGCACTGCAGCAACAGCATCTGCAAGATTGTTCTGATAGTTGGCAATTCGCTCCAGAAGCTCTTCCAGCCTGTCGACGTCTCCATTAAAGCTCCAGGATAAAATTCGCATCAATTCCTGATCACGATTGTCATCGCGCGCGCCAGGAAGAGGCAATGTCAGCTTCTTCAGCAATTGATCGAAAGCATTATCTAATGTCTTTGGCAGTTTTGCCATTCGCTTGCCATCAATCGCAGCTTGTCCATGCTTGATTGCTTTCTCGGCCTTTACAGCAATTGTTGAAAGTTTTTTCTTGTTGTTCCCCTTAGGGATCAACTGCGTCGATCCACGCCTTGGAACGATCGTTGAATCCAATCCGGAATTTTCTCGGGGCGAAAACAACAGATATTCCATGTAAGCATTCTCAAGTTGACGCTTCACGAATTCCTCCGAAACTTCTCGGTCAGATCGTTTTCGGGCTGCACCAAAAAGCACATCCATTTTCACTTTTGACAAAATATAATCGACTTTGATTACTCGATCCGCGGTCTGGTTTTCACTTATCAATTTGAGGAACCTCGCTGTCCTGACGTTGCACTCAACTGCTCAAATAGACCTCCCACTGGCACAACAATTCCCGCCTTTTCTCAATGGCCTTGCGCCGACGATAGGCTATCTCAACGCTGTTACCCACTTTGTGGGCGATCGCCATTTCCGCAACATCGCGGGAGAAATCAGTCTCATCTCCTGTCCAGTCGCGAAAGGATGAACGGAACCCGTGTGGCACATAATGGCCGACATTCATGCGTCTCATCAGCATCAAAAACGCCATGCCTGACAATGGTCGCCCTCTCCGCTGTCCGGGAAACAGATAATCGCCCTCACCTTTCAAGAGCCGAACCTTCTCGAGTATTTCAAAATGCCTTGATACCAATGGAACCTGGTGCTCGCGACCGCTCTTCATGCGGTTGGCCGGCAGTGTCCAAATACCGGTCACTTCATCAATTTCGCTCCATACAGCACCCATCACTTCATTGGATCTCGATCCAGACAAGATGAGCCATTCCAACCCCAAAGCAGAAACACTCCCCAGCGTCCGAAGTTGTGCCATGAATTCAGGGATGTTCTCGTAGGGCATTGCCGGCTGATGCCCCCTGCTCAGCTTCTTCGGCTTTGGCAACAGCGTCTGCAAATGCCCGCGCCAAGCAGCTGGATTTTCTCCGGAGCGAAGACCGCGTGCTTTGGCAGCGTCCAAGGCACGTTCGATCCGCCCCCGTAGTCTGGAAGCGGTTTCAGGCTTCTCTGCCCATATTGGCTTAAGAACACCCAGAACATGGTCGGTTGTTACGCCATCGATCGGCAAGGCATGGAGTGGCATCGCATAGTGATTGAGGGTCATGTCCCACTGTTTTGAATGCTTCGCGTTTTGAAACTCGGATTGGATTTCTGGAAGCCACTCATCGATGAAACTCTTGAACGTGGTTTGACGCGCCTGATCCTGAACAAGCTGTCGCTTTCTCTCAGTAATAGGATTGCAACCAGACGATACCATCTCACGCGCATCTTGAGCTTTGATCCGGGCATTTTGAAGGGAAACGGCTGGATACTTCCCAAGGCCCATCTCCTTTCGTTTTCCGGAGAACTGAAAGATGTATCGCCAGGACTTTGCGCCGGACTTGGAAACTGAGAGGTATAACCCACCACCATCCGCCACAAGCCCAGCCTTCCCTGCCGTCTCAACAGCACGTGCGCTCAGGCGATGAATTTGTTTCACCATGTCAGTTCCAGATTCAATTTAACCCTAAGGCTAACCCTAAAGAATTACCTGGATTTTGGCGAATGGAAAAGAACGTGGGCGATCGAATATATGATAAATTACAATAAATTCAGATATTTAATGAACTCATGCGAACACAGAAGAACTCTACTTGGGCGGACTTCCTCTCCGCCATTCCCTCAAAAGGTGCATACCGGACACATGGCTTATGCTTTCTCCGGGATGAATGGCTTTTCGGCCAGTTCGACGCGCCGCTCTTCGGCGTCGAAGAATCCTAGATCATGTTTCATGAGGCTGATGAGCCATATTCCCTCGTCGACTTCGCTGCATCCAACGATTTGGCTTGCGAAGACCTCGCTCAAATCGATCAACTTTTGGTGTCTTTTTCAACACTGTTCCAGTACAAAATCCACTTCAGATAAGTGGGCGTCCATCCCCACAACAGACTTAACCCGCCTGTCGCGATCAGAACAAAGCTTGGAAGGTGATACTGGCGCTAATGCCCCTTGGAGAAAACAGGCCAATAGAGCGACCGACATGATTTCGATAGATTTGCGCGACACGCTTCTGGCGTTGGTTTCGCACTGCCCATCAAATTTACACGGCGCGTTCCATTGACTGCATCTCCGGCTCTTTTCGCGGTTCGATCTGCTTGGTGACAAAGGGTGAGGTCATGGCACGAGCAACGGCACTGTAGTTGAGCTGGAAGGTGATCTCGGTGCCGGTTGGCAAGCACTCCCGGCCGCAATCGACAACGAGGTGGTCGCTGCTCGATCCAAGGATCCTGATCCCTGGGGGCGGTGTCAGACCATCGGGGTCCGTATCCATCTGCCCTAGCGCCAGGATGGCCTGGCAAATGGTGCCACTATCAACCGGCGTCACCACCGCTCCAAAGGCATTTTCCGCGATCTCGCCCCATGGTTTCGTCGGCTTGGGCCCCGACTCGATCACTTCGGCGACAAGCGTGAACGCATCGGTGTGAAGCCCCTCTATCGGCTGGCGATGCAGCGTTTCGCAACCGAGCAATATGGATTCACCGAGGCGGAGATTGTTGATGCGGCCGGTGTCGGCACCACCGAGAACCCAGTTGAGATTGCTCGAATTACCGCCCGAAACCATTGAGACGATGGGACCGAAGGTGGCGTCGAGAGCATTCGCCAGCTTCGATAATTCACCCATGTTCGCACTGTCCGGCACCACGCCGCTGCGACATGCCAGATTGGTGCCGATGCCTTTGAAGGCAATATTGGGGAAGCGCAGCGTGCGGCCCACAACACGTTCCAGATCAACAGGCATGATGCCCTCGCGCAAATCCCCCAGCTCGACCATCAGCAGCACGCCGTGCGTGCGCCCGATCGCGCCGGCCGCCTTGGAAAGTTCCGAGATCACATCAAGCTCGGTATTCAGGCTTGTGTCGGCGTGCCCGACCACAAGGGCCGCCTGGCTGATCATCGGCGAACGGATGAGCGTCATATGTGCCTTTACCGCACCACGCCGCATGGTCTGGATGTTTTCAATACGGGAGTCGGCCAGACCGCTCACTCCTGCAGCCAGCAGTTCTGCCGCAATGTCCGGCAGGCCGAGAAAAGTCTTGGTCACGCCCGAAACGGAAATGCCGCGACGCCCAAGCAAACTGACCAGCGTGTGAGCATTGTGATGGATCTTGGCAAGATCAATCTGGAGGCGTGGGGCGATCAATTGATACCGGCAGTCAGCTTCACTTTAAGCTGCGGGAATGATGCCAGAACCATCTCCACCAGATGATCAGGCGATCTTGTCAGCGCATCGGTTACCGGAATCCCAAGCGCGTCTTCAAAATGCGAGATCGCTGAACCCACTTCGCTATCGCTCATATTCTCATGATTGAGTGTAAGACCGATGACCTTTGTGTCAGAAAACGTCTCGATCAGATTGATCTCACTGGCTGGAGTTGGCATTGGCATCTGCTCGAAGTCGCAGCGATTGACGCGTCCGGGGGCATGCTGGAGCACAACGCCGGCAGGACAGCTGCCGCGCAGGATAAACGACGTTGTCGAAAACGCCGGGTGACTGAGCGCGCCCTGCCCTTCAACGATGATGACGTCCGGAGTTTCGGCCTCAAATGCCTCGATGATCGTGGCCTCCAGCTCGCCGGCGCAAAACTGTGAAGGCACCGCGTCCATTGCAACGCCGTGGCGCGCACCCTGGATCAGCCCGGTCTGGCCCGTGCCCACCATCACCGCCTTTACGCCACGCTCGTTCAGTGCGCGGGTCAAGATTGTAGCTGTCGTGCGTTTGCCGATGGCACAATCTGTGCCGAGCACTGCGATACGCGGACAGGTAACCTCGGCAATCCGGCCACTGAACATGCGCAGATCTTTTTTGGCGCGGGGTTTGCGGATATCGAGGATCGTAACGTTGTTGGCAAGACACGCTGCCGCAAATACCGGGTCATCATTGAGAAATTCGTGCAGCCCGTTGACGATGCTGATGCCGTAGCCCATTGCCTCGATCATCAGAT